>JGI24159J19872_10000190_pt1 | contig 44590 bp, 28 predicted proteins | sample Ectturendosymbi4_FD_19872 | JGI IMG/M metagenome (IMG submission 19872) | reverse complement strand
CAACCACCATCTCCAGAAAGTATACATATGCTGACGACCTAGCAATCATGCATGCTGATGGAGATTGGCAGGCAGTGGAAGAGGCGTTGAGCAAGGACATGGCAACGCCAGGTGAATACCTCCAGACTTGCAAGCTAAAGCTCAGCACCACGAAAATGGTGTCGGCAGTCTTCCGTCTCAACAACAAGGAAGCTAAGCGTGAGCTGAAAGTCAACTTCAACAATGAAACCTTGCCCTTCTGCTCTGAGCCCAAATACCTCAGAGTAACGTTGGACAGGTCGCTCACGTACCGCCAACACCTTGAGTCACTTCGCAAGAAGCTAACATCACGTGTTGCATTACTGAGGCAGCTTGCTGGCTCCGGTTGAGGTGCTGGAGCAACAATGTTGCGAACAGCCAGCCTAGCCCTGGTCCATTCAACTGCAGAGTACTGCACTCCTATTTAGTTCCGCAGTGCTCATACCTGCCTCACGGACCCCGCCATCAGCGACGCCTTGCGAATTGTGACTGGATGCCTGCGTCCTACACCAGTGGACAACCTTCCAATCCTCGCAGGCATCCAACCTACTGAGCTTTGTCGCAGTGGAGCTACACTATCTCTAGGACGCTGTGCCATGGAGCCTGGACACCTGCTCCACTCAGCACTCGCCCATCCATCGAGTGCAGATGCATGTCGCCTCAAATCAAGACACCCGTTTTTACCTGCCACACAGCAACTCATCAGTTTTTCTGACAACAACAACATACGTGCGACACAGTGGGCGGGTCATCAATGGAATGCGAAGTGGGCGGACAACCCCACAAGACTCGGCATTTTAATTCCTGACATCGGCACCCACCCTCCCGGAAAGACCCTCCCAAGAAGAGCCTGGGTCCAGCTCAATCACCTCCGCACCGGTGTCAGACGTTTCCGCTCCTGCTTGTACAAATGGGGTTTGGCCTCCTCTGCGGCGTGTGAGTGTGGCACAGAAGAACAAACCGTCGACCATGTCATCCTCCAATGTCCAATCCATCGACTTCCCCATAGACTGCACAGCCTGACCGTTCTGGTTGATGAGACAACCGAATGGCTGCTCAACACCTGCCCTGAGATTTAGTGCAGCCGAGCAGTGGATAAAAGAAGAACTCGCTCAAAAAAAGAAGGACCAAGGATGCATAAATTACGTGAAATCAAATTTCTTGGAAAACAATTTTGTAGTTTATTAAACTATGGCATTTTTGTGGTCATTTACTGCTGGTATGTGGGCAATGAATCCAAATCATTGCAAAGTTATGAAAGCAGAGCATTGCATGCAGATTCCTTGAAAGTTCACACCAAACCTAAAGCCTTCAATTCCCTATAATGAATACTGTATATACTCGCATATAAGCCGATCTCGCGTATATGCCAACCCTTAAAAAATTGCCCCAAAATGAGGAATTTTGCAAACACTCACATATAAGCTGACCCCACAAAACACCATGGTGTGTTGTTTGGGCTAATAACAAAAGAGTATCAATATGCAATGCACTGATGAAGGTTCATTATCAAAGCATTTGTTTAGGAAACAATATTACCGCTAAGTTAATTATGAAAAGAATCTGATGTAATATAATGACTGAATGGTAATATCGGTGATATTGTGTGATCTGAGAAGTGGTGTCATGTTAATTCATTTGCGTGAGATCAGATTTATGCGCATATAAGCCGACCCCCTAATTTGATAATTTTTTTAGTTTTAATGTTGGCGTATATGTGAGTATATACAGTACTTGCAAATGGCTGATATCACTCTTTCATGCCCATTGTGGTGGATGCATTTTACCATGGCTAAGCCAGGCCATCCACAGCTGGTGGATGCTTTGCTGGTAAAACAAGTCAATAGTTTTAAGAAAAATGTAATTTTGAATATACAGTGGAATGGAGCATATCAGGTTATGTGTAACAAGCTTAAACATTTTTGGCCCAGTTTCAAATTTGTGGCTCCAAACCTTTTTCTGCTTGCTTTGACATTTTTGGACCAGTTTCGATTTGTGACTCCAATTTTTTTTTTCGGGATCTTTCCACAGAAATGAACCAGACATGTTTGCTGAGTATTTTTTTGCCTAGTGGACACTGGACAGGCATCTTCAGTTGTGCAAAGTTCATGGAGTATAAACTGGAATTGACCAAAACCCACAAATAGTAAAGCTGTGCACTTTACATGAAGTAGGAAAAAGCCACTATATGAACAACTAAGCAAAACTAACAATCAATAAGACATGTAGAAGAATTTTAATGATTATTTTTCAAGAATTATAAGAATTGAAACAGTTAATCTGTAAGAATCTTAATTGTTTGTTTAGTGTTCATAACATGGAAGTGGAGCAGTGGATCACTTCATTCAAACCAATATTTTGAAAAACTGATGAAGTTTACACAATTTAGAATGATTGTTGTATGATGCCAAATGTTGTGTTTCAACAAATCCTTCTCAGTAGTCCTGCATCATTAGTTTTGGTCCTTGTGCTTTTGTTTATCTTTTTTTTTTTGATGTAAGGTATATGATTCTCATAAAAGTACTTCTCCAAAATCAGCCTTAGCTTAACAAAACGCACTGTTGTGAAAACTGAAAAGTTCAGAATCATGGGGTTTCAGAGCTGTGTTTTGTTGGTTTTAGCAGTGTTTAGATCCTGTTTTTTAGGTCATAAACTTAAAGTTATTTTAAATGACCAAACAAAATTAAGTCAATTCAGTCACAATATCTGAAAATATAAACAGGTTCCCACGTGGTATTGAAAAAGTATTGAATTTCAAACTCAGTTTTCAAGACCTTGGAAAAGCATTGAATTTGACCAAATGTACCTGAAGTATTAAAAAAGTTGGGGAATTATAAATGGAAAAGAAATCAGTTAGTATCTGAGCAAAATTTTACTGAAGGAAAAGTAGTTCATTATTTATGCAGTGTTATGCAATGTGTAAAATTGACTGACTTTCATGATTAAGAATTCTGAAAAATGAGGAGCAGTAATGCTATTGAACTTTTTGAATTTAGTATTGAAAAAGTATGGAAAATGATTTTTAAATATGTGTGGAACCCTGCATAGAGTAATGCATGTTGTTATGGCGAGTTTCAATACTAGTATGGGACAAATGACCGAGATGTCCCAGTGACCAAAATGTCTCAGTGAAAAAAAACAGGTTTAGGTATTTATTTCAACTCTAGCTGTGATATTGTCATGCCAATAACAAATGAGGTTGGCTTGTTTTGCATTGGAAGTTGAACAAAAAGAAGGTGCTAAATAATGTATTTATTTGCTGGAGTGCTTGTGAATATTTTTCAGTAACTCCAGAATAACATTTCATTACTCAAATCATGTTGTAGAGCAGAGGTTGGAAATCTATTTACTATCACGGGTCGCATGAAATGTGCATTATCGCTGGTGGGCCACAAAATCAATTGCATTTATCTGAGGAAGAGTGACTTCTCTTCACTTACTGTCAAGGTGGAGATTATCATGGAGATTCGTTTTGACATGTTGTTGTACTTTAACTTGGGTAATGAAAATTCTGATGCAGGCCATATCAAATGTTTACATGGGCTGCAGGTTCCCCACCCCTGTTGTAGAGGTTACAAGAACAAAGGAGTATTGTTGGAGAAATTCATCATTTACAAGACTTCTCAGGTTTACTTTACAAAGTGATGTTTGCACATGACAACACTATAAAGTTTGTTTTAATTGGTGTGGCACTTTTCAAACAAACAGTTTTTGGTAATATATACCATAATAAATAAATACTATACATACTGTTTAGAATATAAACTCACAGTTGAATGGTTCTAAGGATCATCTAGGGCAAGGATTCTCAACCTGGGGTGCTTGTATCCCTAGGGGTACGTTTGCCTATCTGAAGGAGTACATTTTAGGTTATCAATAGAAGGGAAAAATGCATTTATATATCATTTATTTCCAAATGTTTATTCATATATCAGTGAATATTATTTTCAAAAATCATTATATGCTTAAAGATATTAACTTTGAGACATAAAAATGGAGTCTACCTTTATGTTTTTTAAAATCAAAAAGTTATATTAAAAATTCTGTGGATTTTTGTTATATTACTCAGCCTTTTTGTCATAAGAAAATTTTGGGGTACACACTCATCTGTTGAAATGCTGAAGGGGTACATGGTCAGAGAAAGGTTGAAAACTCATTTTAGAGCATGGCAGTCATGTAAACCTTTGGTGTCACAGTTTTATGTGGTAGGATTTTTGATCCAATAATTTTCCTTGGCAAATGTATAGCCCATACTTGTATAACTCAATAGCTGCTTCTTGCTGACTACATTTTTTGCAAAATACTGCAGTGGGTAGAATGCAATCTTGATGTGGCTGACAACTTTGCACATTGTTATTAGCTTGTGATTCAATGACTTCAGTCAGTGAATGTGATAAATAATATTTTTAAAAGAATTTTAAATGGAAATTATGTATCTGTGAACATTTTGTAGGAACTCACGTCATGGAAGGAAGTGGCAAGATGGTTGTTACAGCTGTGGGTGTCAATTCTCAAACTGGTATCATTTTTTCATTACTTGGTGCATCAGAGCTAGCAGAAGGTTAGTATATGGATATCATTATGTTGATAACCAAGAGGTGCATGAGACGAAGAAGTGCATTTGTGCATATGTATGGCTTGCTTTGCTACCTTAACAATTGTTTGTTCAATATTTGCTCACTGACTAGAGTTGACATGGTGATCTTAGCAATAAGTCAATCATTGCAGTAAAGGTGAAATGTGGTACTTCTGTATGTCACACAACTTTTTCTGTTTGCACGAACAGTTTATTTGTTACTGCATTTCAAATTCGTAAGGTTTCCATAAGAATGTAATTCGATACCAACAGGCTTACGCTTTATATCAAGTCTGCGAAAATATCTCAACCATTGCACATGCCAAGGCATGACACGCAATTGTGGGTCACAATCGGAAGAATACAACCGTGGTACAAATATATTTCCATTTCAGAGTTGTTTTCGGCATGAAAGCATGCATCAGTAAAGCTCGTTAGCTTTACAGTATAGCCGTTGCATGACTTTTCTCAAGTTGTCTTTAAACTTTCGAATGACATGCATTTCCGTCGGTGAGAATATGCATAATAGCTTGTTGGTAAAATTAGCTTACTGTAAGCAAAGTGCAATGCTGCGTATATTCTCGTAGTAGTTAGAAATCTCACAAAACAGGTTGTACTTTTTTCCCAGTACCAACTCTTAAGTATATTTGCCATTTAGGCTGCGACTCTGCAATGGTTTGTCATCACCTTTTCGAGCTAGAAAATAGGGAAGGTAAATTATCGCGTTTTCATTAAATGCTATGAATAGTACGAAACCGATTGCAGTCTGGACCAGGCAAGACTCTTTTCAGTGCTCTAAGATTCACGTCAGTTCCTGAACGTGAGCCTGAACAAAAAGTTTGAAACAATCAAACGATGGAACTGCATGGTTCATTTAAATTGTTTTTCATAGTTTGATTGCCTTAAGATCACCAGCATTTTTCATAGTTTGATTGCCTTAAGGTATCGTTTATGTACAGGTCGTTTGCAATTTTAATAGTTGAAAAAGTATTGTCAACCTCTTTAGTATTAATTTTATAAGCAGCAGTGAAAACGCTCCCAACACTAGGCTTGTTTTGACTATTCTATTCTACTTCGTATCATACATTTTGCGAGATTTATGTTAGTACATCACAAAATTTTAATCAGTGTGGGGTATTTATGCCTGTCAACAAATCAAGATACCTTGAGCGGAGACATCCGAACTAAAAGAACAGAACTTGCTTTGAACGCTCAAAGTGCATACGGGAGCTACATAAACAAAAATTGTAACATACCATGTAAACAAAAATTTAAAAAACAAAAACAATACGTTTGACTTGTTTTTGCAATGTTTGGTGTTTGCTCAGGAACTAGCTTGTTTGCACGGTTTTTAGAAGGCGCTTTTAACCACTTGCTTTTCATGCTCTTGTATTTTCCTTTGCAACTGCTTCTGCAATGCATTGGTTGAAACTTATTGTACCTTTCATCCAGCTTGTGAAACTAGATCACTCGTGTTTTGAAGTTTACTGAACAAGAAAGGGGTGAACGCACGTGGATGAATTTGGTTTTTGAAATAAGAACCTTGTCGAAATGGAATGTTTGTTGCATGTGACTCAACTTATTCCATTGATCTGTACATGTACTTAAAAATGACTACAGTTTCTAAGCGTCTTACATTTGTGGCATAATGGTTTTTATTATCAGTGAAGAAACCAAGTAGGAATGGTCAGGAAGCTGCACTTAATCACCGTAAATCAGGTGATTTCAACTAGGTTGTTTGCATGGCCATGCACGAAGAAATCTGTACTGTTGTTTCGTTAAACGTTGTGTTCCAAATGCAAATCATTGACAGTTCGACCTCATCGTGGCTTCTGATTGTTACGTCGTGGAGCTTGTGACGCACAATCTGTGTCTTGGCAGTAAAAATAATCGTCATCGTATAAAATGGTGTTCACACGCAACATTTTAGAATAGTTGTGTGCAATGTTGTGTACGTCATTGCAAGCTATTTTTCAACTTTGTACAACTGAGGTTGGACTTGAACACTGATGTTCTTGAGCTTCAATATGTAGGCCATAGACCGAAGTGTAGATGGATCCGCACGTACTAATGTCAACTGCATAAGGACAGCTTAGATCCCCTAATATTTTTGCATGCTAACGAAGATTAGCATCCGTAAAATAATTCGCAAGTTCGTATTGGAGGCGTGCTATCTAAAGAGTCGTTAACGTAAAATGTAAGGACTTGATATTTGTTACTGTTTGCAGTGTAGCTGTGATTAAGTTCACGCTTGCATTCGTTTTATTTTAATTTTGTCATTTTTATGTTGTTTGTCCTTCACAAATGTCAATCTATACTCGCTGTAGTGCATGTGTTGACTGACATTGCAACGTTGATAACTTGAGTGAATTTGTAATTTCATAAGCTACATCATAATAACTTGAACACCAGATCACGTGCTTCTGGCAAACTTTTCCGGTGCGTTGATTTTACGCATGAAAAACTGCTTCATTAGTGCTTTGCCAATGAATGTGTTCATACGCACAAGTTTCTTTTAAAGGTTTGACCTTGGTGACCGTAAAACATTTTGAGAGACCGCAACTATTTTATCTGACTGCCGAGATGGTTGTAAAGAGAAGTTTTAGCGTATTTTGATGGTGGTAGTAAAGCGAGTTTCTACTATATGTCGAGAGACTGTTTCAGTCTTTCAAAACACCTCAAAAAATCACTGCATATGCATGTACTTAAACATTTATCGTCCATTATTATTTAGTCGCGGTGTGTGTTTTACACCAATCTTGGTGCGTTCGAACCATTTCTCTTGCGTACGTCTCAATCCACGCGTGATTTTCTTAGTATTTAATGCCACTTCACTGGATTATTTAAATTTTTAGTCATACCATAGGTAGCGTTTTGATTGTAAAGCGCTTTGTGGCTACATATCTGCAAATGCACTCATTGTAAATATTGCAGACAATGCTTTGTTTTATATCCATACCAGGAAGTGGAAATGGAGCAAAAGAGAACGATCACACCTCTGTCAGTGTTAACCATGATCACGCATCGCCTGAAAATATACCTCTCACTGAAGTGAATGATGGCAGTGCGGAACAGGAGCAAGACAAAGAGCAAGTGAAAAAAAAGTCTCGAAGAAAAGAGCAGTCGATTCTGCAAGCGAAACTAACGAAGTTAGCTGTGCAGATAGGACAAGCCGGTTAGTGAAAACTTTTGTGCAGATAGGATATGCCGGTCAGATAAAACTTTTTGGAGATAGGATATGCCGGTTAGTAAAAACTTTTCCGAAGTTATTACCATCCTATACCATGTTTGACAATGAACGTTAACCCTCGAAATTGTTACTGCAAAACAAGATTAGTTCGTCTTTTTTCGATGAATATATCAGGTTGTTTTAAATACGGCACATTCTGCTAGACGGTTGTATGCAAACTGCACGTTGAATGCAAATGCTTATTTTGCCAAATACCATAAAATAAGCACGCTTCTCTACTATCAGGTGTTTGACTAATGATGCTTGGTGCAGAACAGTGAACTACTTGGCTTTCGCTCAATAGGCCCGTGCAGGTTTCACTGTAAAAGCGTCTTTGAGGTTTTGTCGATGGTATCCGCATCTGAACAGTTTCTTTCACTGCTATTTAAAGATTATTGGATAATTGTTTAAAGTTTGCCAGACAGAATTCTGTTATTATTATTTTGACGATTGGGGTGGCTGAAAGAAAGCTTCTCACCAAGACAACCTGCTATATATTTCTTTCTAATGCCACCTTTCCATGTTTGAGCAGCATGTCACATAGAGAATGTTCCATGGAGGACACTGCGTTCATTCATTCAATAGTTGGGCTTGGTCGTGTTTGTTCGTTTTTGCTTTGAGTACAAACTGTTTTTGTTGTCCAGTTGTCTTCTGTGTGATTAGCGCAGAAGCAACTCAAGTGGTGGTCTTGTTCAGCACTATTCTCAGATGATTTTTCATTTTAATGTCAAAAGTTGCCGACAATATTGTTATTTTCGAAGTTTCCGGTATAGTCAGTAGCACAATTTGATGCTTCGCTGAGTGCTATATTGTAAAATAAAAACTTTCCACATTCATGTTGGTATTTTCTACTAGCAGATATTTTGTACTTTTTTACCTGGCAAATTTGTCTTTGATAGAAAAGGTTAAACGGTGCATGTTTCAAACGATTAAAATGTTTCCACTTGAACGCTTTGCTTTCGTGGAACCGATATATTTTTTTACAAGCATTAACTTATTTCAACTGTATGATTTGTTAGAGCAGAGGAAACGTGAATGTCCTAAAAAGCCGCGTTAGAAACAAAACGTAGATACCAGTGATTTATAAACAAATCACTGCTGTTTCGCTTTTACTTCTGTGCGATATTCGTGGAGTGCTTTGCTGTCATAATCAGCTCTTAGTTCTTTGGTTGCAATACTATGTTCTTGAAAAGTGCTACGTATAAAAGCGGAAAGCGGTTGCAACTGTCTTGTTTGCTGAAATGTTTGTATTTCATTAGACCCAGTCAAATGACTTGATTGATGCACTGTGAAATGATGTCAAACACAAGATCTCTTCGCCTGTTCTATCACAGCCCGCTGCCCTCTGGCAGAAAACCTTTTGGTTGAACCTTTTTTCAGCGTTTTCAGCGTGTCTTGATCTGCTGCTTCCTGTGTTTTAAAGGTGTTGGAAAATATTACTTGAGCAGAGCAAGGTCGTAACAGCGGCGATTCGTTTGCAGGTTTCGTCATATCTGTGCTAACTGTCATCATCCTCATCATGATATTTTGCATTGATTTGTTTGGTACCAACGGCTATCCATGGCTTTCTGAATGCACGTCTGTTTATGTTCAATATTTCGTCAAGTTCTTCATCATTGGTGTCACTGTTCTTGTCGTCGCTGTCCCTGAAGGATTGCCTCTCGCTGTCACAATCTCCTTGGCATTTTCAGTTAAGGTGGGTTAAGCTGCAATTGCATTTCTGACCACGTTAAGCGTTTCAACATTCGACCGACAACTGACGCGAGCCGTTTGCTTGTAGTCTTTGCTTCTGTAGTACGTCAGTCGTCACTGCCGTAGATCCGTTATGTCTTGTCTGAAAACCCATCTGCTCTTTTAGCAGCAGCGTGGATTAAACCGCAAGACCAAAACGCGGTATATGATATAGCTGCATATGTAACTTGGCTGGCATTTCTGCTGAAGGTGCCAAATACTAAACGACTCTGATGTGGTGGACTCACGCCAAGTATATGTTTGGCAAGTCGGCGTAAATATTAAAACATAAAAGGTTGCGAGTACTTTATGACTACAACACAACTCATGGCACGAGCCAATCTACGTCAACCGGATTCCGTAAGTGTTCGTGATGCGAAACTAAGAAAGTAATTGTAAGGCGTTGCCTGATATTAGAAAATCAGCCAATAGTTTTCAGTGAGGAGTTTCAATTTTGCAGTAAAAATTTCGAAGTTCTGAATAAATCAGTCAGCTCTCTTCGATGCCTGTCACCTGTAGCAACATCAAGTTAATTGGATTGATCTTAAAACTAATTTTTGATATTACCGTCGAAACAGCAACACAATAAAATGTTGACAAGTATGACGCATGTTTTGCCAAATGATGCAGATCGCGCGCGCAACTTGACGTTGCACAAGTTGTCGCCGGCTTGCTTGGGTGCAAGGCAAGCAGAAGAAAGTTTTATGGGAACTTCAATTACAGTTGCGCTGCGTTCGACGCCGAGCGAATATCAAATTATGCTATCGAAGTGAGGTAGTGCAGCACGCACATGTCATAAGTTGTCATCAGTAAAATCGACCCAACGCGCAACGCGTGAATGTCATTTGCAGCCACAGAACGCAACGAATTTGCTGTGTAATATTTTTCCGTTTGTGTCACAAGAACGCGTAAAGCAAAACGAATGTTACACGCGACGGATGATAGTGGATGTAGTTCGAGAATGAAGGCTGCGCCTTCAAGTAGGGCCTTGCGAAAACGATCACTGCGCCGCCCGAAGTTTTTGTTTCCGTCAGGTAGTGAGCACCTTGGATAAAGCAGTGGTAAATCCCAAACGAAAGCAGCTGATTGAAAAAGATATGTGTTTATATGATGCGTACCTCAACGCAAAATTCAAGCACCTTTTTCTTTCACCTAATGTCTTAAAAGGTCTGCAAAATTAATGGATGTTTGCAATCAGTACACATTACCAGAACTCCTCTGTTAAAGAAAAAAATACGTTTGATTGTTGTTCAACTTTTACTTGCCAGCCATGTTATTGGTGGGTATTTTTTTATGAAAGAAAATGATGAAGGACAACAACCTCGTTAGGCATCTCGACGCGTGCGAGACTATGGGAAACGCAACTGCAATCTGTTCCGATAAAACAGGTTACGTTTTGTGGAAGGATGTTTTGTTTGTATTCTATTTCAAGAGGTTTACCGGAAGAGCTATTTCCAAAATAAAGCACAAAGTTGTGTTAATGGGTGTATTTATTTTTTTCAACGTCCACTTCGTTAAAATTGCGTCCATTGACGCGCTTGGCGTCGAAGGAACTTTGGGATTTTTTAATGCTGGATTTCATTCTTGCGTAATCATATATCAAGTTGTGGGTTGCGCATCGCCGCCGATATGTAAACAAGCCAAGCTGCATCTTTGGTATGACGAGTAAAGACACAAAGATACAGCACTTGCTAAAAATGGTTAATAGTGAGACAAGAGACTTACGTAAAGTTTTGTCATTTTCGCGGAACAGGTACTCTCACCACCAACAGGATGACCGTTGTTCAGTGTTACCTTGCTGGCAAGCACTACGAGAGAGGTTTGCCAAAATATAGCGGCCTCCCTCCTTTTACAACAAACGTTCTTGTTACTGGAATTTCAATCAACAGTTCATACACGTCGAAGCTTTTGGTAACTACGCAAAAGAGGATTGGAACATTTCATTGCCTTTGCTTTTTGTTGTTTGACTCGTGATTTTATGTTTGTTTTGAGGTACAAAGTAGCTACGAACGTAAACGTTTTAATTGTACACTGAACCGTCTCATCCAACTTCCAATAATTTCCTAACAAATGGGTTATGAATGTAGTTTTTCCTTTTGTGACCCTCCGCGCAGATTGTAATTGAATTGCTTGAACTGGTGGCTCTTAGTGATTGTCTGGAAGAAAGCATTAGCATTTTCCCGCTTTCAGCAGCCGCGACAACCTGTACGCAAAGCACTTTCTTCGCCGTAGATTTTCACAAAATCGTGTTTTTCGTTTACAGCCTCCAGAGAAAGAAGGCGGCCAACCTATGCAAGTAGGCAACAAAACTGAGTGTGCATTGCTTGGCTTTGTTCGCGATCTGGGCCGAGATTACGAAAGCGTGCGTTCCGAAATAACCGAAGAGAAACTTTACAAGGTGTACGATGTATTTGAATTAATGTGAATTCTTATTCAATTTGAAACTTCGTTGCTTTGAGCATTTGCAGGGTGCGCAAGGATAAGTGCACCGACTTAATCCGGTGATGCGTTTCAATACGAAAATGTTGAAAAGACAGATAACCATGACTTTAAAACAATCTCGAAGATTTTGACGCATGAACATATATCTCGTGATGTACAACACAATCTACGCTAGATATGTCTTGCTGTAACAAGCTAGTGCTGGGTTTCTTAACATTTACGAAGTCATGGACCCCTTGTCCATCCTAATGAAGGTTACAGACCCCAGAGGAAGAACCGTCGCATTATATATTTGAAATTGTTTCTTAAGCATCGTAGTAGTAATCAAAATGCTTGCAAAGCTTGTTAATCCTATCGAAATGTCAGTGCAAAGCGTATTAGCCCTTAAGTCACCTTCACGGACCCCAAGTTAAGAATCAGCGAGCTAATGTTTCGCGCAGGGCATATTTGAAAGTTTGCGTATCTATTGATTGATCTCTGCATTTACGCTACCGAGATTGCAATGTGATGTTTCTTGTTTCCCGAAGTGGTTTCGCCAATCCGATCGTATTTGTGCAGTGTCTACTTCTCTGTTAAAAAGTTGAATCCGCGAACGCACAAAAATAACTATAGTCCAGCGTGGTCCAACTGCAGGCCCGCGGGCCACGAGGACAGAATTTTTAAGGACCGTGAGCTTTCTCAGGATTGATTGTTGTGTGTGTGTCACAGCAGGTAATTTCAGTTAGAACAAGCATAATAGATTTTAATGAAAATGTACAATATTAAAGGCGTTAGACTAGACTGTAGAGAGCTTCTGGAAGTTATTCAGCAAAAATAGGTTTCCCAAACAAAGATTGCCCGCTAAAATTGTATTCGATGTTTGGAAGCACATACAGTACGTGTGTTAGAGAACATTTTCTACCATGAAGCAACCAAGCCAAATCTAAAAACAGAAATGGAGTGGCTGACGAAATACTGGTCAACAGTCTCCGACTTCTGCCACCAACATATTGGACTGGTATAAATATAGGAACGATAGTGTGAAAAGCCTCGTCCACAGGTATTCCACTGCCGGAGATTTGTAGTAAATTGCCATTTGCTATTGCGTAATAATCTCAATGAAGCACTCACTAATTTTCCCGTTTCAACTTTAAATCTTGTGAATATGGTGTTTAATACATCACTTTGTTGAAATTGGCCCGCAAGCTTTCACGTATTTATAGAATGGCCCGTAGGTCAGAAGTCGTTGGAACACGCTGTGCTAGACAAAACAATATAGCTATCTACCATGTAATGCTGCGAAATAGTGTACATTTCTACTAGTGTAACTAAATTAACGGCTTTGAAACAAACGCCTCGGGGAGTTGCGCGTCAAATTCACATCTTCAGTTCACATTTTAGTTGGAACTGTGGACTGAGTTCTCTGGTCAGGGTGTTCGATTTTGACGTTTGTGTCGAAACTGCCTGAGGGAAGGTTACTTTGTTGAAGATGTTGTAAACAAATTTTTCACCAGCTTAGAAGTTTGGTTTGACTGGTCAGTGTTACATCGGAGAATCAAACTAATTGGCCGCATGCTCAACGTGATTGAGAACTATGCCAGAAACTTCAGGCGAGTTAAGCTAATACTCACTGAAGTCCTTCAGCATTCACACTGTTAGTGTTTTTCAACTTGAAGAAAAAAATTTTTCATAGCACATCATTTGTGATATTTACACAAAACTTAACTGACGCTGGAAATCTTATAGCAGGTTATAAAGCGTGCAGCACCCTAGTCGAAAGGCTGATTCACTAGGTTTGACTTTTTGGTGAACTTGAAATTGCTACAGACTGGAGTCTTAAGATTTTCTAACAAATGCGGTTTACACCACCGCATTGTGTGGATACGATGAAACAATGATTAGGCGGTCAGGTTTGTGATCGATATTTCTGGCTGTCTGCGTAACGGTGGTGATCCTTTCGTTTTCGGCCTGTGATGACGCACGTCACAAGCATCGTCATGTGTTGGCGCGAAGTAAGCTTGCTCGGATTTACGTTGCAGTGATCAGCAACGGATTGTTGCGAAACTTAATATCCTACAAACGTGTTTAGTAATGATCGGGCCGGTCTTCATGTATCACACTTGCTGCTACCTGGTTTTTATAACCTTCTTGCCTGGCACACACTGAGAACTGAGCGCCACAGCTCCAGTGAAAGTTTGTGGCGCACACGTTCAACAAAGGTCAATGGTAACCAAGCGGCAAGCTTACCTTTCCAGCTGGCAGTGATTTTATCCGAAATACGCTCTAGTCTAATCTATTTGTGGTCACGAGTTAGTAGACGCTAGAGATGTCACGGGTTCACATTTTTGTAACCCGGTGTCAAGCGAAATTTCTGACTTCACACCATGTGCGCATGCACAGAGTAATATTCTACATATCAAATTCACTGAGAAAACTAGTGATTAGGGCTTAGGGATTCGTGTTTAGTTAAGTGTGTCGCGTTAGGGTTTGTGTTAGGGCGAGAAAAAGAATGAGGTCAAGTCCAAAAATTTTCAGTGGTTTAAGTTATTCCCTTACTATAGCTTGTTGTGGGTACCTGACATCTAACCAAAATGTTTTAATTTACACAACACACATAAAAAAGGTAACAGCCAAACTTTATTTCTTTATTCTGAGAAGCAAAATAACAGACAAACAATAGGTCAGAAATTTCGCTTGACACCGGCCCAACCCATACCAATCGCAATAAACCCGTAACCCAACCCGTACCTGTAACTCCTCCTAAATTTTGGCCCGTATTCGGCCCGGCCCATAAAGAAAGCAGTGTCAATTTTGCCTCATGAGGTAAAAGCACTGCTGCAGCTATTTTGCCATTTTACTTCTACATAAAATAAACTTTGGCAACTTGAGTTGGTATAAATTTATTTCTTTGAAAATTTTAAATATTTGTAAAATACTGTGTGAACTTCATCTTCTATAGGTAAAAGTCAGGTATTTCAAAACTCGGTTTTGTACTGTAGCACTTGTACTTGTTGGAAAGCAGTTTCACAGACTCCTCCCCGATCGACAGTACTGTAAATGCGAACTAATATTTGTACATTCAATGACTCAGGTTAACTTCCAAAGACCTCTGCGCGCACTACAAACGAATACTACCACTCCCAAAGAGAGCGTACAATCCACAGCACAACGAGCACACAACACACAGAGAATACATTGTGCGTTGTTCGCTCTTACCACGCTTCACAGAGCTCACAAAATCTCTGACACAAATTCCACCAGTGGGCGACGCTATCGACAACTTACGTTATCGAAAATAATTTGCTCAACATCCTCGAAAGTTCTTCATAAAAGTGAGCGGACCGTAGCGGTACCGAAGAAAAAAATAAGTGTTTGGGCGGTTGGCCGGCCCATGAAAACCTGCCGTTAACCGCCATTTCAGCGGCCCATGCCATCTCTAGCAGACGCATCATAGCATGAGCAGATGGTGAGACTCATATCTCGAAAATCTTCTCGGAACTGATGCATTGCTGTCAAACAACTTTGCTGAAATCCATAAAAAACACTGAATGTAGTATCACTGACTCTGGTTTCGTGTAGTACAGTTGCAAACTCAAAAATCGAAATACCTTCCTATGTACGCTCCGTGTGGCACTGTAGTTCGTTGCAACACGGTGGCGGTATGTTCATTGTACACAATATATTTCCGCTGATGTCTTTTTTGCATATTTCCCTTCTCTTTTTAGTTGGAGTAGTATTTCCATCTTTTGTGTGCTGCATTCCCATTTTTGTTTTGTGCAAGGAAAGTACGCAATTTCAAACTGGTGGTACCGCGTCTGAGGTGGTTTCAATGCCTCTGTTCTGCTTCGTCGAAGTCTCGACTGAGCCACAAGCTCAAGACATTTCGTTCACCTCTTTCACCATTTCGTTCAGACATTTCGTTCACCTCAGAATTTTCATCACATATGGATGCAGTGGTGGCAGAGTTAAAAGCCTCATTGCATTTGCAGGCTTTTAGCAATATTTAAAACGCTCTAATTTCCAAAGGCCAGTGCGCCGTTTCGCATGTAATTAATATCTTATTTACACCGCCAGGTGTACACGTTCAACTCTGTGCGAAAATCGATGAGCACCGTTTTGGAAAACGAGGACGGTAGTTTTCGTCTGTACACGAAAGGAGCTTCGGAAATCGTTTTGCGGAAGTAGGTGCCTGTCGAGTTTGCTTCTTCCAGATTAATGTCGGCCTCTTTGCAATGGCTTAAATTGTGAAGCTCATGTAGTGAAATACGTAAGACTTGATGAAACGAAAGATTAGATTGCGCATTTTCGCGTTGCTCTTAATTTTTTCAGGGAAAACATTGATGCAAAATCTTTACCAAAAGACTCGGCTGGCTGTGCCACTTACCACTTAGGCCTATTTTTGCGCGTAATAAGTGAACGTTTCGCTTTCTTTCGATTGTTCTGGTGTGATACCATCAAGGAAATGCAATTTTGAAATGTGCAATATGCGTTTTTCAAAAAAGTTCGTGTTATACGGAAATTTCCGGTAAGATTTTGTTCAAACCTTGTTCTAAAACGTTCATCGCGACTTCTGGGCGTACGTTAAATCGCTGGTTTATAGGGCGTGATTGCCAGAGCAATAATGCTGTGTGAACGGTTTCACCTAGTTTTTCTGTTGTGTAAAAATACGGTTTGGCTCATATTTCCTGTCGGTAGACAGCACAAGCACTTCAAGCTGCTGTAAGTTTGATTCCTCTGTTTTCAATCTGTGGCTTCGCAGGTGCGTCAAGATTTTGAATAGCGACGGCGAGGCTACACTCTTCTCGACTGCTGACCGCAACGACATGGTTCGTGAAGTGATCGAGAAAATGGCCAGTAACGGTCTTAGAACCATCGCACTGGCGTACAAAGACTTTCCCGCTGATGCTGTTCCAGACTGGGATCAGGAAAATAACGTCATTTCTGGCCTTACGTGCATTGGTATTACTGGCATCGAAGATCCTGTGCGATCTGAAGTGAGTGGCTTGTTCTTTTCTCGTCGAAGGAAGCGCACAGTGGGCAGTAAGTTGTTTCGTAAGTAGCGAGGAATTAATTCATGTCAGACCATTTTTCTCGAGGAATACAATGCTGAAGATGCAACTTTGAAACGCGGTATTGGAAAAACAACCTAAAGTTTATGAAACGCCATTCAAGTTCCGAATGTCATGAAAAGTTTTCATTCTCTGTTCTAGTCGCATCATTGACATGCTGAAAACGCCTACACGCATTTGCTTGACCGTGTACAAGTCACTGACTTAATGTGCAAGTGCGCATTGTCCTTTTGCTGCTATCATTGTTCGCTCGTGCGTATCTGTTTGTTTTGATAATTTGGCTTGCTCGTCTCATTTTGGTTTTGAAACCTTCGTGAACGATGTACACACCCCACAGCGCATTTTTTGAATTTTTTTGGCGCAGCCGAGTTTATATGAAATTTTTTCATTAATACCGTTCACAGATGGCAGTTTGTTGCCTGTCATTCTACTGTGAAATAACTACCAATTATTTTGGGTGTATAAATTCCAATTGACCGTAAAACTTTTCATGACATGTTGTGCGTTTTTTATGTGCATCGGTATGGTTTCTACATCTTCTGTCAGTTGAGTGCAGTGTATTTCTTGCTAGTCGATGGGCTGCATCAGCTTAAGGCGCCGCTATGTTCACGTTCCTGCTGCCCTAACGTTTGTAATTCAATAGCGCATCGCAGCTGCGTTGCTCTTTTCAGCAGCGTTTGTCACGTGATAGTTCGATGCTTGGCTGCGCTAACTGAATTAAATAAACAGCTTGTCATTTGCGTCATTCGGAGCAAGCGAAGACTCACGCTAACCGGACGCACATGTGTTGTTACTGGCTCGCATGCCGCGCACGTCTTGAGCAGTATTACGCTATGCCACGTGATCGCGGGATTGACTGACAGGATTTCGTCCATGGCGTGGTCGATTCTTGAATCCTGACGGAATGTTTAATTTTACCGGTCAGGTGCCGGACGCTATAAAGAAGTGTCAGCGCGCTGGGATTGCTGTCCGCATGGTAACTGGAGACAACGTCAACACTGCACGCTCCATCGCGACCAAGTGCGGCATCATCAGCCCTACCGATGACATTCTCGTACTCGATGGGAAGGAATTCAACAGGCGTATCCGCGATGCTAGCGGTGAAGTACGTGTGTTCTAAATTTTTCGTTTTTGTCCTTTTCTTTCTCCTTGTTCCAGCAGGACGTAATGTTCCTGTGGTAGAGACCTCTTCATTCCTGCGTTTCGTTTTTGCGTAGCGTGTTTTAAGGTTGAAACGTTTTTTATCGATGTGGCAAGTGCCCAAAAGTTTTCTCAAATAATTGGGGTTAATTGAAAAATGTTCAGAACTTATAACTGTATGATGTTCGTGAAAACGTTGAAAATAAAAATACTGTGTTCAGTGAATGTGTTTATTCATAGGCATACTGTTCTCCATGGTCAACCGACTACCACGAGGAAGCTCAGATTTTAACAATAATTAAGATATGCACCTTGCGCTTGCGATGGAAAATAAACATTCATTAATGTATGCAGAAACTGAGGGTTGAGATTGACCTCTGTCTTTGTAGGATTTCAGTATATTACATCCGGTTGTTATTATCAATAGAAAAAACATGCATCATGACATTAAACAACAAAAACAGTTAACGTTCTGTTTTTCCACAACCCAATCAGGTGCAGCTGAGCGTCTTACTACATTGATTCGGATCTGTGCCCGTATCAGAATAAATACATTTTGTGTAANNTGCGGACCTTGTAAGTGCAGTGCGTGTGCATGCTGTGAGGATTATATCAATGAGCATGTGGTGATGATAACAACGCAGTGCTGTTATTAGGTTTAATTACAACATTTAAAACGAACCGCCTCGTGGCAGATCAAACAAGACAAGCTGGACAAAATCTGGCCCCGGCTTCGTGTACTCGCGCGTTCGTCGCCGACAGACAAGCACACCTTGGTGAAAGGGATCATCGACAGCAAAATCAGCGAAACGCGTCAAGTGGTGGCCGTGACCGGCGACGGCACCAACGACGGTCCGGCTTTGAAAAAAGCCGACGTCGGTTTCGCGATGGTATGGAAGTGTTCGTTAAGCAGATTTGACGTGTGCTCAGCAGCAAACCTTCCAATGATGCCGCACAGCCTTTTGCGTATAAACCGTGCATAGTCATCTGTAATATTTGGCAGCTGCCTTGTGTGGTTGCTTCCATCTCGTGGGATTAATACAGGTAATGGCCGGTGCCATTGGTCGTGGTGATTTTCCGTCTCGTGATGACTTCGCGCTCTACGGGACCCTGCAGCTGTTTATGCGAATATTGTAAACATCATTGGGTCAGATTGTCTCAAATGCAACCGCATTCCGCTTTGACAAAACAAGGTATTCAAGCCATTCTAAAAGCTGTCTGCGTTATTTTGCCCAAATAGTTGTTTGTCCATACGCCGTATAACATTGTAGAAGTCACTGCATTGGTAGAAAATGAAATCGAGTTTTACAAGAGTTGCTCTTTCACCGAACAGCTGATTTTGTAGATGGCACATTCAATGCAGTCGCGTTCAGTTTGAAATCACAAGAGACAAACGTTAGATAGATGTAACTGTATGGAAAACTGAAGAAATGCACCAGAACAACTGAATACTATGCCAGTTTGACCTTCTGCTGAAATATACTGTAAATCCCTAGTGTACCACCGTGATTCAGTCGTATGGAATCATATTCTCATTACTTTTATTTTATATTATACAATGAAAAGTTTGCCTATCACATAGTGACCTATGGGTCATCACTGTTCAAACAAAGCGGTTTTCTCTCTTGTTTGTGTTGTAGTAATACAGTCATCGAAGTTTCTCGTCAAATGATTTTGTGCGTCGGTTGTCGAACTGGCCGGAAGACACTGTGTTTATCGGAAGACTTTGCATCGCAGGGTATCGCCGGTACAGATGTTGCCAAAGAAGCGTCGGACATTATCCTGACGGACGACAACTTCACTTCCATTGTCAAAGCGGTCAAATGGGGTCGTAACGTCTACGACAGCATCGCCAAGTTCCTGCAATTCCAACTGACTGTAAACCTGGTCGCTGTTACTGTCGCTTTCTTCGGAGCGTGCATCATCAGGGTGAGTGCTGGTGTCACGTGTTCGATACGTCGACAGAGGACAGCGCCGAGTGGCAAATGAGCGCGCGTTGCATGTCAGCCAAAAAGCGCGAATAGTCGAGTGGGTTAGTTGTTGCGCGCTTGCTCAATTTGTTGGGCCGGCAAAGCACACGACCGCAGTGTCAGCAATGCCACTCGCATCGATCTCCGTTCTGCGTTGGGACTTCGGCGGCCGTATCGACGTTTGTGATTTTGCTGATTGAAGTGGCTGGTGCAGTGCTTTGGTGCGATGGCGTTAATGGCTTTAGCATGCATTCCTTACGAAAAGCACAACTGCGCGTGTTACTCCGGCCAGGATTGAAGTGACTGCGGAGCCAATTGCCTTGGTAGGGCAGCATAAGGTCAGCTGTTGCTCGGCTGGTTCATGGCGAGACACTTATCAATTTGAAATTTATGGTTTTATCTTGCGGCCGGTTTCGCGCTGTGCGGTAATTCATCAAAAGAAGTAGATCGATCGAGAGGCTCGTTCGCCTCGCACCTGTCCTTCCGCGCCTTGATTAAATTTTTGTTGCTGTTTTCTTCCAACGCGTGCAATTTGCTCTCGATTATCGATGGGGCTGTGATTCCATTGCCTTTCTTTCCATTGATTAAACGTCGAAATAGCATTTTTGACTTTAAATAATCCCAAATTTTTGTTGCAGTCATCTTTCAAATGCCGATTTTTGCAATTTTTACTGCTTGCCACTTTTATGTAGTGTCTATCCTCTCAGCATGCTTCAAATGTTTTGCTGTTCAGTTTCCTTTAAGTTTTAGCGAACTGTCAAAGAGATTTACTGGTGTTAATCAATATTGCATGACAGTAAACTCACATGATGTCACCCGTGTTCGCTTTCCCGATCAATTCAAGCAATCATTACGTTGGTTGCTTGGCGCTCAAATGCTCATTCAAGCGTTCACGATTGCAGTGCAAAAGCATCCGCGCTTAGCGACAGCTCTAAAAATAGTCTTGTCAGACTGAGAGGCGCTCATGTGTGAACGCGCGTGCGGAGGCGTGAATTGCGCGTATCACATCAGACGGTGGGTATTCGTTGTCCAAGCGTGAATCCATTTCTTGTGTACGTTTCCTCTGACAACCAAGACCACTGCGTGGAATGTCGCTGACGATCAAGACCGCTGTGGAAGCGTTGAGATGTACCCCTGGTGCTTGTTTCTTGTTATTTCTCCAGGTACATCCGTGTGCCGGACCTGCTAGCTTATGTCACACAAAGCTTTGTGGGATTCATGAAACTATCTCGATACTTCCACGAATTGTTTCAACCACAGACCTTTCTGCGAGTTGTGCCTTTTGAACGTTCAGATCTCCGCTTCATGCGGTACGCTGGCTTAAAACGGATCCCTAATCGATGCACGCGGAACGCGACGTTTGAAAATATTGACCGCAAGCACTATTTTAATACTAAGCCCGTTAAAGCCCTGGGCGTTGAGAGCACTGACGTCGATTGACGCAATGGCTGGCAATCCGCTTTGCGGAACACACGCAGCACCCCGCGCCGGCTCCCAAGCGTGTGAAATTCGTGGCATGCTGCGTTGCTTCGCTTGAGCTGGCCTGATGGAAAGGAGAACATTGCGAGCACTAATCGTTAAAGGCAGTCCCTGGTGATGCGGATGCCAAGTAAATGATAAATCCAAACGAGTGGTGGTTCATTGATGCGTGCCTTCTAAGGTAAATTGCATGAAAAGGTGTGCCTGGCAAGATCCTGAGGCTGTTCAAAAAGCTCTACGGAGACTCCCAAAGCTGCGTCCGCATAAACGGGAACTCTCGGAGTGGTTCAACATCAACAGTGGTGTTAGACAAGGATGTGCAGCTGCTCCAGACCTTTTCAACTGCGTTGTTGACCACCTCATGTCACGGGTTTGCGCACAGATCCCGGCCGTGTATTTCGGCAACCTCCATCTTGCTGATCTCGAATACGCTGACGACACCATTCTGTTGTCCAATGACTTCGAGAAACTCACGGCTGCCCTTTCAGTTTACGATCGTGAATCACGTAAACTGGGCTTGAAGGTCAGCTGGGCAAAAACCAAACTGATGCATGTTAGTGAAGGCCCTGATCTTCCATCTCTAAACATCGATGGGAATGCTGTGGAATTTGCGGATTCATTTGTGTATCTGGGCTCGACAGTTACCAGCAACGGTAACCTTAAACCTGAAATCGAGCGCAGACGCGCACTATCGTCGAATGTGATGCAGTCGCTCCGCAAGCCATTTTGGCGCCAGCAGTCTATTTCGCGTACCACTAAGATGCGCATATACAACGCTGCAGTCCTGTCTGTGCTGCTGTACGGCGCGGAGACCTGGCCGCTCACTGGAAGCCTCTCCTCCAGGCTTGACGGCTTTGACAGTAGGGCTCTCAGATCGATTCTTGGCATCCACTGGCGCGACCTCGTTTCCAATGAAACGGTGTGGGCCCTTGCCGGGCATGCCCCAGACTCCTCTTTGGCTGCCCGCCGCCGGGTCCGCTGGTATGGACATGTGCTTCGCTTGCCACCGGACCATTCTTCTCGAGCTATCCTGGACTTCGACCTTGGCTCGTTCGGCTGGAAGCGACCCCGAGGGGCCTCACGCACCCGTTGGTTCGACGTGGTCAAACGCGATCTTAACCAGCTCGGCCTCGGACCAGCCGCAACTGAACCCCTCGCGCAGGACCGTGATAAATGGCGGGCTCTCGTGAATCTTGTTGGCTCAACGCACGACGCGCTGACGGACGCCGTGCACGAGACACGATGATGATTTTCCATTTTGCTTCATATGGTGATTGCTGTAGAAAAATGTGTTTTCTGTAAATCAACAGGGACCTATTATTTTTTTGTGTGAACTGCTGCGATTCGACTGGAATTCTCTTTGTCGCTGTTCTTAAGTTGACCAGTTATTTTCCTCCTGAGCCATATTTCTAAGTTAATGGCAGAATTGCGTACATGCACATGTCAAGCTGCCAGTTTATGCCCAATCGCTAATTACCCGCAGCTGAAATCCGTGTTACTGCATCCAACCTCTTGTCACGAATCTAGTGAGGAATTTTTACAGACTTCAGAAATCATGTCCTAATCAACTTAGCCTGCACCTACGCCGTCATGTCAACATGCAGGCTTGGGGCTAAATTTTAAGCTAACCAACATTTAACGGTTTGAAGAAGCAACGCAGTCAGGCCAAACTTTACCAAAAAGTACTTAACGAAACAGCCTATCCAAGCGAAACAAGACTATTTCAGCGAATTGTGCAAGGGAAATAATTTTCTTTTTCTGCACACTGATGCATTTAACCCTATGTCTTGTGCTAGCGATTAATACCTTCTTCATCGTTTGAGCATGTTCGTATCCTGCTAGGCCGCACTACATCTCGGGGCAGGTGTTGAGCAGCCATTGTGACGGGGGTCTTCACCGCGATCACGCAGGCGGTGGGCCCAAGGCGAGGCCTTGCCATTGCACTTCGGTTTGGCTGACCGCTGCGAATTCCCCAAATGTGGGTAACTCGGCCGTACAATTTCTGACTTTTAATACCTAATAAGCGCATATACGCTCGCAACCTTGGTTGCATTCAAGGTTGCATTCTGAATGCTAATCCTGGTTAGATGTAGTTTCTGTGAATACTTCGTCATTTTGCTCTTCATGCTCGTAATAGCTAGCGATCCGTTTCCAGTGTAAATTAAGAGCCAGAAAACTAAAAATATTCGCAATTGTCGTTTTTTAAGGTGTTCGTTGCAACGTTGTGATGCGCATTTCATTCACCTGTACCATGCAGTGTGACGGTGACTAAAGTTTAAATCCTTGCGCTCTCCTAGTCTGAAACGATGGTTTCGAAAGTTTGTGTGAGATTTTGTTTGTTCCGTTGAAAATCATATTGCAAATGATTGGCTTTACTCATAACATGCTTTCCCTGCACCCAGTGGTCATGTGCAGGGTTCCTATGGAGCCTTAAATTATGAAAAAAATTGGTCATTTTCCAGCCTGAAAAAGTCTGGAAAAAAACTTTCTTTTTGGTCGGTTAGTATGGAAAAAGGAAGTAAGTTTTCCAGACTTGATCTTTTGCTATGAATTCTGATATTTTTGATGAGGCTGATGAATTTTAATTTCATTGTGTCACCTATTATAGTGCCTGACTTCAACCTGAGTATGTATTCGGAAAATTTAAGACGGTAAGAAGTCCACAAAATATCTGGAAAAGGTCTTGCAAAAGTCCAGAAATTTATATTCAAAATTGCGTACTGCGTAGGAACTCTGCATGTGCAAGCCTACACGCTGAAAGAAAGCATAGTTGTAGACGTTTTCGGCCTGGTCTCAATCTGTTGGTGTTGCTGTTTTTTCTGTTTGGCATGATATTCTAATGTCTTCACTGCCATCAGTGCAATCGAGACGTTGAATTGTGGGAATCCTTCCGCGGTGCATCGGGGCTCTGTATACGAAAAGTGGTCAGTTTATTTAAAAGCTATCCAGATCATTGTTCGCCCGCATGTTTGTCCCTTACAATATTTCGATTGATATGACAAAGCGCTCACCAAGCTCATTGTGCTGTGCGTGATGGTATTGATGCACCAGATCCTTGTGGCAATTACATGTAGACGGCTTGCAAGTCGCTTGCTTTTGGGAATAGCCAGAACCCGTATGTCGTATTCTTTGACTCTGTGCTCCGTTAGTTATTTAAAATGCAGTGCTTGCTTCGTAGCAATCACCCAACGCGAAACACCATTTCCTCCCACATGAATCGCACCCGCACTGTTTCATATGATTTCATTCTCAGTGAACTTTGCCGACTCCGGCTCCATACAAGTTTGCGACCAAGTCCGATCTGTTGTATAAACATGAAAAATAATTAACCGTTGATCATCATGTGGGTCTATTTCCCATTGGTGTAGTCACCAGAAACTGTCAGACTAACCGCAATTTGGTTTTGGACGTTCTGGTTACATGGCCGAATTTCCCTTACGTCTTCGGATTAATGGCATTGGGTGCGGTTTTTAGATTTCAGTGCTACGGATTTGGTGCCATAAATTCTTACTAGGCCCACCACAGCCGCTTACAGTTGCAATACGTTTGCGTTGAAATGTGCTTTGCATAACGTTAGCAAAAAGTGTTTGCTCCTCAGGGAATTTATTGTCCAGAAAAGTTGACTTCTTGTAGAGAATGGCAAGTCATTGAATTCCATAACATCTACAAGTAAATACCAATTTATCAACGATGGGATCTTCATGGGTACAGTTAATCTGGTATTCCTTTTTTGTGAAATTGACAACAATAAAAGCCCTGGGTTTGTTGCAAGCTTTCGAGGGATCAGCCGACTAGGTTCTGTTTTCATGCCTTAGCGATGATTCGGACTTGCACATGTCTTATGTTCAAGTAATTAGTCTCCACCAAGGCGACACAGTCGAATCAATCAACAAAATTTTTAATAGGAAATCGATTTCACGCAAACTCTATGCATCCTCGGTCTATAAATCTGCAAGCAACTGCTTGGGGTGAAAAGTTGAAAGGCTAAAGCAAGAGCGGAGAAAGCAAACAAACTTAAGACTAAAATGAATAAATAAAAATGCAAGCTGCGACTAGCAAAAACTGGGAGAAGGGCCTGTCTCAAATAATTGCTTTCACTAAAACTGAAAATCCGTGTGACAGCAGCTGCAGAGCAACAAAGGCATAGCAACGAGCAAAGTTGACAATTCTACTGTTGCGAGACACACTCATTGCCGTTGCGTTGTTTCATTAGATGGCTATGTGAGGATTGTTAGCTCAATGACACGTCTTACCACTTAAACTGACCAGCCTTTTAGTACTATTGCACACCTAATTGATTGCTGAGACTGTCTTTAATGCTTTACAACTATGAATTTTGACTTAATACAGTCGAAAAAACATGTACTTTTCATTGTGGAAAAATATGGTGGTGGGTTTTTCAGTGTTTTTTTTGTTGACAGTTTTTCAAACCAGGTGATTGCTTTTGGGTTGGGCAGAATTACACTAATTCTAATTTATTGCAATGTCAGCTGCTGTGGAGATGGAAGAGCTGGTACCCTATTACCAACTCGCTTAAAAACTGTACGTTTCTTAAAGCTTCAATAGAGTATTTGATAACTGTATTTATAAGTCAGAAGTGGGCTTATTGCGCCGAGTTGTTCGCCTGCTACTTCCAAATCCAGTGCCCTGGAAGCAATTGTGTGCATGCCTGATGAGTAGCGCGTATGGAACAGACAAAATTACTTAAAGTGAGCGGGTGAAATATAATATTGTTCCAATTTCTTTGTATGGCTTAAAAGTACTTATCCTATGCTGAGCCTTGTCGCGTATTTTTAATTTATCGATATATCTCTATATGAGTGTGCGCGCGCTTATTTCTGTCGTTGTCCGTTAATTCCTAATTAAATTTAAGTGAGGAGGTCTAGTTATTCGTTCTGCAGAGATAAATGCAGTTCTACATTTTGATAATATCGTGAAGCGTGTGGATGTTTTACTATTTACGTCCATTATTTTGCCACTGGTTGTGTGGACCAACCAAATGTTTCTTCTTTCATCTACAGGACAGTCCCTTAAAAGCCGTCCAGATGCTTTGGGTCAACCTCATCATGGACACGTTTGCCTCGCTGGCCCTGGCCACTGAGCAGCCGACAGATGCTCTTTTATTGCGTAAGCCTTACGGCAGAAACAAAGCGCTCATATCAAGAACTATGCTGAAGAATATCATTGGTCATTCGATCTATCAGCTCGTCGTAATATTTGTACTACTTTTTGCGGGTATGAACTCTGGGGTTGAAATAAAGTACTGATTTTTTATATTCTTGCTGGCCTTGTTCCTGCAACGTATTAATGTAAGGTTAATCGGGTGTGCCAAATACCATTTGCTGATTTCCAGCATGGTACCGACGTTGGTTCACTAAAACTATTGTGGCCCTCAGTAATATAAGCAGTGTTTTTGTTGTATTGGCCAGCTCACAGTGGAAACTTGTTTCCAGTGTAATAATTGAGGTCAATATTATTATTGCGTTCGTAATCACAGTTTTCCGTTTATTCCTTCCGTTATTCTGTAAAACTGTTGCTTTTGACAAGATGTATATTTTCAGTCCCATTTAAGACAAACTTGAGTTTCTTCGCGTTACGGCGTTGCTGAAGACAGCAATACACATACAGTATGTGCTGCCAGCATAGCGCCATATAGAGGGTCCATACTCCATGGACGTGTTCATATTCACAGAGATTGTCTGGAAACACTCAACGGATAAAAAAAATTGATGTTACGATGCAAAACTGCTTTCTTGTTCGTGATCAACACCGCGGAATGTTGCAGACCCTAAAACTGTGCTTAGTTGCACTTAAAGGATTACGACCCTTTTCACATTAAGTTAAATGTAAGCCGGTGACTCAGCTTCAAGAAAATTTGCGGTTTGTCTCCGGTTTAAGGAATGAACAGAGGCTTTAAACAACTTTATCTATGTTCAGTTTTAATAAACCACGAAAAAAGTTCAGTTTCTTCGTGTTCATTTTGCTAATGACATTTAACGTTTCTTTTGATCATGGAACGCATGATTTAGTCGTTTATCATTCCTTTATTTCTTTCGACTTCGTGATATTTTCAAATACTGTGCATGGCAAACTAATAAGTCTTGGGCAACTCGCTGTGCGAAACCACGTTTCAGGTGTCCTGTTCAAAATCGAACCAACGCAGTAGCAATGCATAGTTTCATGCATATTTTAAAAATACAGGATAATTAGGATGTTTTTCGTTTTGCTGTACTCGTTACTTGGAGATGTTAAATTTAATGTAGTTGCCGATTAATTTTAGGCTTAATTAATATGTTTTTTTTCTGCAAAAAATGTTCATTTTGTGTTTCAATTGTCAGCTTTGAGGTGAATCAGCAAAATAGGTTGCTGTTTTGCTCTTGAATTGCGAAGTACTACACAAGTTTTCCTCTTAACCAAAACAATGAACTGCAATGTATTTAATAGACGCAGTGATACGCGTGTAGCTAATGTAAGGATTGAGATGTTCTGTCACAAAAATTGTCACTCATCCGTTCATGTTCGCCCACCTACGTATTTTCAGATTTTGACGCTTCTAGCATACGATGTCAAATAACGCGTTGCTTCTGTCTCTCCGATCATCTCGTGGAGGAGGATAAACACATCGGTTTAGTTAAATTCAGCAACGATCGGAGTAGCTTCTGCGTTCAGGCAACGCTGCAACGTTGATTTTTGCCAGTTCCCTCGCGTTAAATCGTCTGGTTCTATTTCCACGCGTCACAATTTTAGGTTCCGGATGCATTTATTATAAATACGAGATGAGGGACTTAATTAAAAATGCTTTTATTGTTCATTACGTATTTTTTATCGGACGAATTTTAGCGTTGTTGTCTGGGACACAAGTATCGAGCGCAGAATGCTGTATTTCACCTCGCTCCCTGTATCGTTTGCAGCTTTTCTTGTACACATTTAACAACCGACTCTTGCCTGGGGCCTGATGGATGTCTGCTTGAAATTGTAATACTGGCTTGTTGCTAGGTGACCGGCTGTTCGACATCGACAATGGACGCACTCTTTCTTTGCATTCGGCACCAACTCAGCACTTTACGATGGTTTTCAACACTTTTGTTTTGATGCAAATATTCAATGAAATCAACGCCAGGAAGATTCACGGTGAACGGGACGTATTCACCGGCATATTCACCAATATGTACTTCGTCGTGATCATCGTCGGCACTTTACTTGTGCAAGTGAGTCAACTTTTTGAGAACATGTTAGTCGCTGGAGTAAATCATCTTCGGTCAAGTTAGTTTGGCTCAGGGTTTTTTATTTTCTTCGTTTGCTTGTGCTGAACTCCATTCTTTGGGGGTCAAGTGAGTTCAGCATGAAACGTTGAAGATCTACGCAAACACAGAAGATGGTGAATGCCACCTTTTGTTTGCTGATTGTGCGGTTGTAGTCAACACAAAGGACTTTTCTTTCATCAACCAAAATTCAGGGAAATTAGAGAGATTGAATAGAAATAACAGATCTTTGTGTGGTGATTAAAAACATTTTCATTTCACCAGCACAATATGCACGTCCACTTTGGATACCATTTTTACCGAACATGCTGTCGAATTTCTCAATTTCTTGCCACGGATACTTGAAAGTTGGCGTATGTTTTTGTTCTATATGTTTGGTACCCTTAACCGGGAGTTGCCTTCCAGTGATAAAGCAATCGGATGTGCCCTGAAGTTCGTAGAGAGGGTCTTTATTATCACGAGTAGCGGGTCCAGGGAGGCAGTTGGGGTAATTGCACAATCCAAACGTCTGTGGCGCCCTGTTGAATGGCACCCCTTCAATATAAACCGCTCCTTCTTGGTGTTTGTAGAAGCAGAAACGGAGATTAAAGACTTATAAAGTGTGAGTAATGGTTTACACTTCGTTGAACTACAGAATTTTCAAGCCGGGTAAGCCACTACAATCAACAGTGCTATTCTTTCCATAATAATACTGCTCTTCCGTTCCGTCATTTAAGCGCGTGAGAACTGCACAGGCTTTCTCAGGTGTTCACGTGATGACGAACGCAGTATCTTTATTCGCTAGCAGCATGGTTCTCGATTAGTAACGTTTCTGTGCAAAAGCTGGCCTGTTTTTGTTCCAACTTTATTGCTTTAATGCTTGATGGCAGCCTTGAAAGGTAGTATGAAGTGAAAATTGAAATGCAATATGGAAAACTCAGAACTGAAGCAAGATTCTAAACTCTTCCAGAACGAGAAACGAGTTTCATCTGTGTTAACAGCGCAGTATACGTAGGTCCGCAGTAGGCCTGTATCATAGCTTTGCAACATGAAGGTGAGTGGATGAATTTTGGGTCGGAACTAATGCCCCTCTGATATTAAAGCAATCAGATAGTATTGAACCGTAATGCAGCGTGCAAAACACTAGAGCAAGGGTGCACAACCTTTTCGCTATTGTCGATCGCAGTAGGTTTATTTTATGAATTACGGCTACCAGTGAGTACAATTTATTTTTATTTTTTGTATGCTAACACAGTAGACGAAGAGTTTTCATTTAATGCGCGGCTGCCATCACTTATGATGTAAATTACACGTGCACGACTGCATAAATCTTATTGAAGGCCGCAAGTTGTGCATCCCTGCGCTAGAGCAACAGTCACTGAAAACTGCATGGTTTTGCTCCTTTTGTGGCAATTGCAACCGACAGAGTAAAAGACGAATTGTAACTTGAATTCGCGAACTTCATCGATTCATTGCGTAAGGTTTGTTTAGATGTAAATTAAGGTGAAGTTGAATTGTACGCACTGTGTTAAACAGAGTCAAAGGTAATATTTGAGCTGAAGAATATCTTTCAAGCATTTGTCAAAAAAGATTTTAATTTTTCATCGGTTCTTGGCGATCAACGCATCAGTCATTGCCTCATTTTGATTCAGCGAATTCTCAAATGGCAGTGTCCATACATCGCTACCTAGCTGTGTTATGAAGTTGTGTACGTGAGTGTCGCTCTTCACACTTTTGATAAATGTGCAGATCATCATAGTCGAAGTGGGTGGTTCTGCTTTCACCACCACTCCGCTAAGTTTGTCGCAGTGGCTCTGGTGTATCTTCTTCGGACTTTTCGAGCTGGTTTGGGGTCAGGTGGTGTCGACTGTACCAAACAGCGTTGTACCAAAAGGTTTTGCAGTAAGTGCATGGTGTAATATATTCAACAGAAATGCTTCTGTTTCATGTCATGTTGAAACGCTTATCTGTAGCAAAACGAAGACGCCAATTTTTTATGTGCTGGCAAATATCCATCATGAATGTTGCATCGTCTTTGACGACCGAACGCTTTCTACTTCCTGATGTTTCAAGCATCTGCTGCAATTCTGGTCTGAAAACCTCTGATCCGGGTCAAAACAGTTCAGCAAAAAACGATCTGACGTCGTGGCTGCACCGGTGTCGTGTCACGCTTGGCGCGCATCGTGTTCATCGAAAATAACCGCAGCGCTGAGAATGCGTTGTTTGATAATTTTTGTTGCTTCCGGGTTGCTGCACCGTTTTGCTGGCAAACGAGAGGAAAAAATTCTGCAAATGAAGTAATATTATTCGCAAGAAGTAGTCCTCCAGGTCTCTGTGTTGAGTAAATGTGCTGTCGACCTTTGAAGATATTTTGATTGTTGCAATTTGAATTTTTCTAAATAAAAATTACAGCGGATGATATTTTTTCCCAGATTGGTAAAACGAAGCCGAAGGACATTGAAGTTGCCGAGGAAGAGGAAGAGGACGAAGTTCCTGATCTTACTGACCAAACGCTACGACGAGGGCAGATCTTGTGGTTCCGCGGCCTCAACAGAATTCAGCAGCAGGTGAAGTGTTGGTGGTGGTTGTGTGTTCTAAATGTTGTGTGCAGCCATTAGTTAAAATTACACTTTTTCCTGGCTGACCTGACCAAGTATGTATTTTTTAAAATAAAACATCACGAGGTTAACAGTTAGCTTAGGGCGAGCGATATTTGAAAATAAGGGATTGCACATATTCAACCTTCTTTGCATACTGGTAAACAGACCCGTAACCAGCTTGTGACACCAGGAGGGGCGAAGATTTTTCTGAGAGGGCCCAAATTTTTTGAACTATGTCCAATAGTTTCAAAAATATATCCAACAAATTTTTCCAGAAAGCCCCCCTTGGTTACGGGCCTGCTGGTAAATCTGTTCTGTTGTGGAAAACACAAAGCAGTTCAGGGTTTTAGGATTATAGCAATTTTGACAACAACGTTTTTGCACAAACCTTTTGAACCATAATTACAATTAAAGATGCCACAACGGAATTTCAAATGAAAGATCCGGAAAACCTGTTTGGATCGAATTTTCGTTGCAGCGCTATAACTGCGATTGCAATGCAGTGGTCTGCTGGCAAAGTTTTCTGCGCAAAGCAAAGCTGTTGCACATTTGATCAACCCATGATTTCATTCACCAAAATAATTTTTGCACCTTGTGTAGTTACAGTTTTTATCGTCAGTGAGAAAAAGTGCAAAAATGTCATCAGGTTTATCTATGATTATTTGATCTTTCAAGTAAAAACGAATAAAAAACTAGTTGTATTGTACAGTTTAACAAACTACCTACTTAACATCACCACGAAGTTTTTTTAATGTGCTCTAGTGCGATTTAAATAATAAGTTGCATTGTCCTTCAGTTTAAGTAAGGCGCGTTTTTCAGTTTTTCAGTCGTTTACTTAATGTGCTGTGGTATTTCGGGCTGTATCTTCAGCCTCACATTTCCTTCAAACTCGCTTGATGCAAAGACCGTTTCTCTGCAAACGCAAACTAATCCAAGCTTTTTTTTAAATTGTTTCTCATGTTGTTCAATACGTGCACAAGCTACTTGTTTTTGGTTTGTCTGCCGTAACAACGTTGGAAGTCCTGCGACGAAAAGACGTTTTTTCATTAAGATCGCTTCTTTTTAACGGTCGTTTAAGTTTAACCAAATTCTTGCTTTGCTTGCCGCAATCTCTGAAGCTCAAAGTTTTCTCTATATCTTTCGAAAATAATGTTTTTTTTCAACTGACAACACGGAAATATCCTGCCACCACAAAGAGGACTAGTTTCTGGTAAATTTTCAGGAAGTATGGTTACCCCGGTTTGCTTCTCACGTATGGTCCCTTCATTGAGTGAATAGCATGTACTGGAAATTATTTAAATATATTTTTCTTGCCTTAGTTTCGGTGTTGCTTTTTATTTAATGCCTCATTACAAAGTTTGATGTTCTGGGGCTGTGAAAAGATGGATTGACTGAAGTTCGAAACGTTAAGCCGGAACACACAAGGAATGTGTACTGCTGGGGATGTGTGAAGACTGTCAAATACATTTACAAAGTTGCGTGAAAGACCAAATAGGTTTCGAAAGTCATGACAAAGTAGCAATCTTTTCAATCGAGGCAGGTGTTGAACGCGGCCTGCAAATGATAGAAAGTTCTTATAGTACGGCCAAAAGTGTGCCTTATGGTTACAACCTTGTGCTCATATTGTATTCGTCTATTCCTACAAAATTTAAAATATTCTTGACCTGTTCTCTTAAAGCAGGGGTGGGGAGCCTTTTTGTCATCACGGGCTGCATAAACTGTGGATTGTCGCTGGCGGGCCGCAAAAAAACAATTGGTTTTATCCTAAACCGCTACCATATCTAACTATGAGGGAGAGGCTTCTTTTGACATACTGTCTAAGTACCTGCTTATCATAAAACTTAGTTTTGACGCGATGTTGTACTCTAAATTGGGTAACGAAAACTCTGATGCGGGGCCGTATCAAATGTCCACGCGGGCCGCAGGTTCCCCGCCCTTGTCTTAAAGTGTATAAGAGAAAATTTAAATGTTTTGGAAGCGTTTACTAATGTTGCCAGTCATCCCAAAAACATATTTACTTTTTAAATGGTAACAAACCTTCGCTGCGTGTTTTGGTGATTTACGAATTACGACGAAGTTTTAGTTTAACGTCGTAAAGTCAAAATGATGGAAATGTTCTGCAAACTGTTGTAATTCTGTGAAGCCACTTGTCGTTTCAAATGGCTCCTGACACCAAAAGATGCCACGTTGAACATTGACGTTGATAGCTTTTTGTAGAAATCCTAACATGGGATGCAAGCAACATATTTTTCCGATGTCCATAACCTGAGCAGTCATGTGCAGCAACGCAAGGTCAGGAACTAAGATGCCGTGTGCTGATAGTGATGCCGGAAAAATGAACTTACGTTGATTTGTTAGAAACAGAGAAAAAAGCAGTTGTTTTTTATTTGCAAGGTTTAAATTTCCTCTACGCCGCAGAGCGTCAAAATATTCATGAGAGAAAAGTAATTAGTCCTACAGACTAAAACTTCCCAGCGTTCGAGCAGTTTTCTTGTCAGCGATTGCGCAGAGATGACCTTGAGCTGTGTGATTGTTGGCAGAAAATTAAGGCTTATGAAATAGTTGTCTCAGTTTAGGTCAGTGCAGTTCTAATGTTAACGAAAGTAAAGCCAGTTTCTCGCGTGATCCAGTTCAAACGAGCTTAAAGTTAGCATCAGTTGTACTGTAATGCAGATCCAGAATGCCAAGGACCACAACCTGCACTACAGATCGTTGACGGATTTGAGCTACCAGATGAGGCAGTCTTCGCCGATCAAAGCCAAGCGTCAGGCTTCTTTAGTTCACAGTCGCAAATCCTCCACAGCAGAAAAGCCGACCGCCACACACTTGGATGCATTCCTGTATTAACACCTATTTTCTTTCAGTTTAAATGGAGCCACGCGTTTATTAGTAAGTTTTTAACCTTTAAAATGAATTACAGATTGCTCCAGAAAAGTTGCTCTAGAGATGAGAGGCTTGTGCCATTGTAGCGTTTGTTTGGCAAACAGTTAAATAGCTCTTACAAGACAGTTGATTTTCGAAGCGAAATTTGTAATCTTTGTAGTTTGGGATGTCCATTCCTGTTTCGAAGCGAATTTTTCGGTCATTTTATTCTTGTAGGTTGGGATGAAATATCCAAAGCGCGAATACTACGTGTGGTGACATTTTGAAAACTTGTGGCATTTGGTCAAACGCAGTAAGGTCGCAGTCTGGTCCATCTTGAATGATTCGTAAATCCTTTAGTTACTCAGTAGGACAGCGACCCAATGACATTTCCACATGTCAGCGCACTAAGCTCCATGCCTCATCATGTTTTCATGATATCCAGCGATTGTTTACGGAAGTTCCGAACTGCCATGAAGTGTACATTTTGGTTAAAGCCAACTTGCTATCTCCTTTCTGTTCCACGCCACTGATGTCTTGCAAAAGAGTTGAATAGAAACCATATCCACTTCTAAAACTCTGGGATGATCAGCTTTTCATGCGACTACCGACACTACCGGGGCTCGTGTTGTATTTTTAAGACAAAATTATAGTTTGTTGAAATAAAAACATACGTCGTATAAAGCCGAATCGAGTATTACTTCCGCATTTCTTCCCACGCAAGGTGTCAATGTATGTGACATTACAATGCCTTTTGAGGTCCTGATGCATTTGGCTGAGGATAAATGCTTGGCGTAGAGCAGGGGTGGGTAGTTAGCGGCTCGCGTGCAACACGTGGCTCTCCGCAGCACTTTAAGTGGACGCGGAAGTATTCAGGAAAAATCTGAAATTTGTAGAAAAGTGTGTGAGGTTGTTTGTCTCATAGATTTACTTGCGCTGGATAAAGTGTATTTACATAAGAACAACTAACAGTATAATAATCTTTCCTGTGTATCATTATTATTTTTGTTTCATGTATGTTGTACGATCAAATTAGAAGGTACGACCATCCGCTAAATGCGGCCTTCTCGATTTGGCCCCCGCGTCAAATTAATTGCCCACCCCCATCGGAGAGGTATTTACTTCCTGTATTTATCATGGTGACTTCACGAGAGGGATTTGCGAGCTTGGATTGTGAAGTAAATAAACTCTCAGTGTGTGCTACTTTCTGTAAGCCTGGTATCACCAAGCCCTAGTGAAAGCATTTCATCTGGGGACGTCGTGTAACTCTTATCCATGTGAGTGACCAATTGTACGTGTGGTCATTGAACTTAATTACACATTACAAACGCAATTGCTTGTTCCAAATAATTGAAAAAGCTAACTTTCCGCTCAGGTTCAGATGTAATAAGCTTTTTAAAAATTAATGAATGCGTTTGTTCATCTGCTAGTATCATTACATTAGTACCTTGATCTTTCACAAAGCACTGCGATAAGCAGGCAACGTAGTAATTCGAAATCAGATCGTGTCTTAAAAAGTTGAGTGTGTGGAGACAGTCGACACAGGGGGGCTCGCGGGGTTAAATTTAGGGAACCAGTGGTCTAAAGAGTCTTCCACCGTTCAAAGGGTTTTCTGTCAAAAAAGTAAGTAAATTTTATCGACGCACATTGGGATTTGGAAACTGACCCTGTTGCAAATTTGTCGTCAGTGACAGACATGCTTTTTTGAGCCGCTTGGCATGACTTTGTTCTTAAATATTTTGCCTTTTCTTACGTTTTGGTTATCACGAGTGATAAACTGTGACAGCTTGGGGAATGATGTAAGATAATTGTCTTCAAGACTTTTCGCGGAATGGCGGCCTCCCTAATGCGATTAAGCTGTTCCCACGCCGTAGGATATACAGATCAGATTGTTATAGCTAACAGGGGTATTGAATATAATTAGATTTTAGCGTAGCACTGCGGTTACAATCTCGCTCCAAAAAATGGACACGCATACATTTTGTTAAAGTTACTTATGCTTTCGCAGTCTGTTATCTCCATTATGTTCTGCTTGTTTTCTTGCTTGTATCTGTGCAACTATAGTTCGTTGTCTTGTATTCCTGAAGTTAAAATCCTTCAACGTAACCGTGCCCGATCAACAACTTTTCTGACAAAAATGTGGATTGCTCTACCCACACATGCCAAAATATGGTGCTGCGCTGTGGTTATAAATCTTACTTAACATAATTTGTATTTGAAATTTTAATACGGTATATATAATGTTATAGTGATCTATTGCTCTATTCGGCTAGTCCCTAGAATGGTATAAATAAAACTCACCAAGTCGCCACTTCAAGGGAACAGAAAAGGTGATGGCTGACTTACGAAAACAACACGTTAAGATGCACAGACGAGACAAAAATAGTTTATGCAACTGTTATAGCAAGGCTGCGGAAGCTAAAATTGATCAAAGTTGTGTCAATTGACAAAAGGACGGGCTGTAAACGCGCACTTTGATGCACAATGGGGTTATGTTACATTAGCAAGGATTGTAGACAGTTAGCAAAGCAACTGTAGTGTAATCGTAGCAAATTAAAGGTTTGCAATACAATCACGTTGGCAAAGTTTTTTAGAAGTCCGGCGACTTAGGCAAATTATTTTGCTCAAAGTCAGCAGAAAGAGTAGCGAGATGGGTAAATAGACGAAACAGGCGAACTCAACTTAACCGAACTTCGTAACACAGAAAACAATATACACAATAGGTTCTCAGCGGGACAAAGCAACATGCGGCGACCCAGACGAGTTCTACTGTATCTTCACTTCGTGATTGTCAACAATCAATCGTGTGCGCTTTTCCTGCCAACATTGGAATAATATTTTTATGCAAGATCCTCGATTTTTTGTGCAAAAGTTGTTAGATCTTTTCCGCCGTTTATCTCGTTGTAGATCAGGGGTCTCCAAACTACGGACCGCGAAGTAATTCCGTCTGGCCCGCAGACATTTTGTCTGACCGCAAAGACATTTTGTCAATAACGAAAAAATAAAATATTTAAGAAAAATTTATTGATTTGCTAGCTTGCAAAATTTCCCGAAACATCAATACGTAAGATGTCCGGACCTCGAGAACTGTTGTCTTGTAGCTTATGCGGTCCTCTGACAAAAAAAAAAGTTTGGAGACCCATGTTGTCGAGGCCTGCGGCATGGTGAATTGAATACTTTATGTACTCTGAAAAAGATAAAGATTTTTTATATCTTTTTTTTAACCGCGTGACGCTGTTTGTGCGTAAAACACGTTGCGCCTCTGTTGTTGTGAAGTTTGTCAATTGTGTAATGTATTTTGATATGCCTCACTCTAGAAATATCCCCATTCGCTGCTAAAACGTAGTGCCGATGGTACGATAAAGCGAAGACGATAAAAGTTGTGCTAGAGCCGAGTTGAAATCTATGTGCACGGGTGTTGCGCTTGCCTTGCTTAACTGTCATGTCTGGTGATAACAGATGAGCGTGGTTGAAGCTTTCCAGGAGTCAACCCATCGTCGCCAGTCGTCTTCGTCATCCTATGACGACGTAATTAAGTAGAAACGTGTACTTGTTGCACTTGGTTTGCCTTGTCAGAAGTAGCGCTAGTGCTCGTGCAGGTTCTCATGGCTTGCAGTAGATGCCTGTTTGACGTGTCTGGTGGAATTGTTAAAGGTCATATATTTAAAGTGCAAACATCTGTAGCGTAAATCTTTGATTGCTTCTTTGTTACGCCACACTTCAGTTGTTGTGGGCAAAGGTGACGATAGAAAAAGTTTTTGGCAAAATGTGTGACCTGGAGTGTTTGATGCAACTATGCCTGACCGAGTTTCATAAAATTTTTGATGAAGTTTTAATGTGGAATTTTCTACCATGTCCAGAAAAACGTTAGATATTTCTACTGATCAAAAGTTCGAGAAACACGACTATCTCAGTGACGTTTAAAAATTTTTTTTGTGCACACGCATTGTCGCACCCCAGTTCATGAGCTGGTGAAAAACTTTGTTGTTCTTTTCATTGGTTGGCGACGACTGTCAAAAATTGTTTTGGCTTACCATCCCTTGAGGCCTGTCCGAGGTAAATCAGCTTTCCAGAAACATCTGTCCCGAATTCAAAATTTCATCGAAGCAATGAAAGCGCCGCCTACAGCCGAGTTGTGTGCAGTGTTGTTGTACTCAGAACCAATCATATGGCCTTTCACGGATTGGATCGGTACATTGAATGTGTGTACCTCGTCTTCGTTTGATCTGCTGTGGTTTGTGTGTTGAAATGTAATCACGTCATCATCCCACTGCGGTACGGAATGTATCACACTCCAAGCACTCTTCGCTGTTTCGTATCGTCGGGTCGCCAGTGCTCGTCTTCCAGATCGGCCTCGAACGGATCGCGTTCTGCTGTGATTCGTTTTATACTGCCTGCGTGTGCCCGGGACTGGGAGGCTTCGTCGAGAACGAACGCATGCTTCCACGTGTAGATTTTAGCGGCATAAATTGACGATGTGATCGGCCTGTCCTTCAATCACCAATGACTGTTACTCTGACAGCACGCGAACAACCGCACGGCTTGTGATATGATCACCAAAAATTTTCTGTTGTTAACTCCGCGATTGTTAACGTTCTTGCTGTGTCATAGTGCTGACGAGTAGAACTAATCTTCTAGCTTCTTTCCTCCTTCCTTTCACATGTTTCCTTCAGTGTCTTTCCGGTCCCATACGTCGGTGGCCGTTGCGCAGAAGCGCAAGCCGTAGCTCTTACTCTTCGTCGGTTTATAGCGACGCTACTGTCAACCCTTCTGCACGCTGCAGTCGCGGCAGTAGCAGCTCGGATGGTACAATTTTCTTAGGTAATTGTGGATTTTATGAATTATTCGTGCAAGTAGGTGTATTTAGTGTCGTGACCAGTTTGACGTTGAAGACAACTTACGTTCGCTTTACCTTCGGAGTGAACCCGTCCATGCTGGCTTGGTCTGTCAACGTGTGCATTTCTGTGTAAATAATGTGTTGGAATTAATATTACCTTGTGTAAACAGCTTGGCTTTATTTTTGTGGCTTGATCTGCAATTCCATGTTTTAGGAAAAAGTAGCCTTTTGTATTAATCGATAAACCGCTAAACATTTTTAGCAGCGGTTCTTGTTATTTTTGTGCATTGCAGATTCGTGTAGTTAACGCTTTCCGAAGCTCGTTGTACGACACCCGTCTTAACAAACACACGATGAATTCGCTCACCTCGATCCACGACTTCCTGCCACTGCAAAGCAACGATGATTCGGACGACGAGGACGAAAGTTCCATTCGAAAATCTCGTTTGCCTTCGGAGCTGGCACCGCAAGAGCCCAATGACGTTGTACCTGAAAACTTCACGAAAGCGTAAGTCCTGTGCTTGATGCTGCGGAGCTGCCCCGTCGGCGAGCCCCGAAAAGTAGCAGCGGTAATTTGCTGCAACACGAACGGTGCACGCTGCTGCTCGAGCGTCACCGCTCGCAAAGCTGGATTTGAGCAGCGCTTCGAATGTGCGGGCTGGTCAACTGAAGCGAGAGACTTGATCCACCTCATCTCCGTTGCTTGCATCTAGTTTTCTTTCTTTACTCCCAACTCGGTACGTTGTTTTGCGTTGATGCGAAGGAGGCGCGAACGTTTCCGACGCTCCAGACTGTCAATTGATGGGAAGAGATTTTGTTATTGTCCGTTGTTCGACGATATTTTTGCGATATGGCAGTGTCACGCTTGTTTGCTGGGCGCGTCGCCGTGTTGAGCGCTCACGTGCAGGACGTTACCTTTGCAGTTCATCAATCGACGCTTTCATGTCATTTCGTCACCTGCAACTTCGCTAATAAGCTACTGCAGCATTTTTAAAACGTAAACTTTATGATTGTTGCTGTCGGTGCGTGACTGGTCCAAGCCTGGGCGGCAGCAGGCGACTTCGTTTCATGGCAGTTACTGTGCACATCCGTCCTGTGGAAGTGGAAGTAGTTTGTAGGTTTTACATTGCAGATACCTGTGTTCGCACTTCCGACCTCCATGTACAGTAGCAGCCATGCCCCTATTAATTATTATTCTTGTCGTGGCATAATGTTGTTAGTGGCGTTTTGTGTTCTTTTCTAGTTTCAAGTTGACAATTCATTGATTGATTCGTTGCATATTGTACACTTTTACCAAATAAAGCGTATCTTTGTTGATGACTACTCGCTGGCTTCAAGTTTAGTTGACATGTGCATCCATATTTTTGTTCATTGTTTTTCTTTTTCATGCTGTTAACGCGTGCATGATAAAATATCCCAAGAAACTGTATTTTACATTGATTTTTGGTGTTCTTGTCACCTGAGTCTATTTCGTTGGGCACCTGCAACACAAAAGGACTAAAAAAGCTGAGGATCACCTATACCCTTCGAAAATACTGTACTTTATCCACGGCGAGGTATAGGCGGCAAAATACCTACGAGAACTGTCAAGTTTGTTGCAAATACCAATTGTTCGTCAACCACATAACCCAGTGCATTTTACGTAAACTGAATCTAAACTGCTTTTGAAAAAGATTCTTGGTACGGACAAAACAAAATCTACATACGCCGCATGCCACAACGTGCAAACACGTTCTTAGTAGACCAGTAGGATAGGCCTACATAATATTATATTCATAACAGTAACGCAGCCAGAATGAGGCCGAAGAGGCCATGCCCCCCGAAACAAACTTGCTAAGATTTTTACTGGTGCTTAAAATCAATTTTCAACTGTTAGAAAATAAACGGAACAGTCGGACTCAAGACGGCGTCAGTGACTGGCCCTCCAGAATAAAATTCTTAGCTGCGCTACTGTTTCATAACAGGCATGTCCGCTCCTTTGCCTGCAGAGGCAGGTTGCGGAACTTGCAAGCAGATTGTTCTGCTGTTGGTCTTCATTGCCTAACAATAATATCAGGATTTTTTTTAAGGAAAATGTTAGGAACCCGATTTGGATCTGTAGGGACCTGATTTTAGGGACCCGAATAGGGTTCCTAAAACGCCTTTAAAAAAAACCTGATAATATGACAACGAGTCTTCAAGTGTTCACTCAAGTTACGGAAGAAGGCATTTTGCCGCAAGTGACTGTTGAATCTTTGGCAGCAAAATTGGCCAGAGTTACACCTGTTTTCTAAAGCATGGGTTGTCAGAGTCTTAAAGATCCTAATTGCAGCGTACCCGCCTGTACTACTCTCACGTCAGGACTGGTCACAATCACCGCTGGTGCGAGAGGTAAGTGGTTCTGAAGCATGCACTCCCACAGTTTTGAGTTTTAGAACGTCATAAAGGACTGATTAAAGGCGACTCGCAAATACATAACAGAATGAGAGACAGAAGAATGCATATGAAAAATTAAAGACAATTGATTTTATGCAAAATTGATAGACAAACATGAAACTTCAAAATCATATAACTTTTCTTTGGATATCATATCCTGAACAGTTAACAGAAAATACAAGAAATACTGCGATGTAATGCTTTGCTTGTAACATCCAACTTCAAGTTTTCTTGCTTTTGCTGCGTCACATTGATCAATTATTTCGTCTTTACACGTTTCACATATATTAACCTTGGAAATATCTAAGACCAGTAACACACCGTGAGAAGTTCTTGGTTGGCATTTTGTGACCTGAGTTTCGGCAATCATGTCCATGGAGTTTATAGGTCGAATTAAAAAACACATGCAGCAGTGCCTGAACAGTTCACAATACCAGTGCTGGATTAAGGTGGCGCACTTGAAACAGTGAACAACTCTTAAATCATGAATTATGTGGGCATCCATGTGCAGGGCCGGCCTTAAGCCGATGCAGCTGCATTGGGCCCCGCGCGATGGTGTTTGGGTAGATTGTACATTTTTGCCAGATGCACCTTGCGCTTGAGAATTCAGTAGAAACGCCATATAAATATCATTGTTAGCAGAGAACGCTCTCGTCAGAACTAGCGAATTTCCTCTCGAACGTTAGCAAAGGTGGTCAGTTCTCGTATTAGTGCTTTACTGTAGATCTGCGCTCTACCCGATCGTAACACGGTTGACTAAACACGATGACGTCATAAAGTCACTGCTCAGAAGGGCCCGGCGCCTAGGTCTTTCATTGGGCCCCGCACTTGCGAGGGCCGACCCTGTCCATATGACTACTAGTATGCATACTGAATTTCATATAAGTACAAGAAAACTGGTCCTAGATAGCAACTGGCTAATGAAACGATGCCGAATCCAGGGCTGCCAATGAGATTTTTGAAAAAAAAACATAGATTTACTAAAAAAAAACAGATTTGAACAGAAAATCTCAGGTAGGCTAGACACAAAATTAGGTGCATCTTTCCACTATGTACCATATCTGGGCATCTGTCAGTCACAAAACGTTATGGTGAATTATGTAACTTTGCTAATGAACTTTTGTGGCGGTCAGAATTAATATATCGCAGTAGCATGGACTTGTTTGCATTTCAGACGGTGATCTGGCAGAATTTACAATAATTAAATCTTCATCCCCATAGCGTTTGGATCTTTCAACCACTCTACCTTAAAATTGCTGTGGTACCACGTAATCTTTTTCTTTAGGCTTCCTGCATTAGTATCTCTGTCACTTGAACTAATTCCACCTAACTAATATTTATAGCTTATGCGGAGTCAGTTGCTTGTTCATCAGTCATGCTGAAGACTAAGGTACCTTGATAAAACAAGATGACTATAAATATACCGTATCTCATCACCGCTATAGGCATTAAAATTCCTAAAAACCCAGATCATCAGACAAAAACAAACCCAGAAAGCATTGAAAACCCCAGACCTGTGGGCAAAAACCCAGGTGTGGCACCACTGGCCAAATTATTTTGAAGGTGCCGAAAACGTAACGCAACATATAGCAATGTGATGTCAGCGCCGGATTTAGGGGAGCCCAGGGTCCCCCACCAAAATCAACCCCCACCATGTTCATGTGTTTAGCCATATTTACGACATGTGCGTGCCATTTAGTTATTTTTATTAGCGAGGAAAGATTGTAGACGCTAATAAATTATACCGGTCGTCCACTCCAGACGGCAGTATTTCACTTGTATATTATTTGATAGTGTGCCGAAACAACTATTACACTTACTGTTTTCCTGAAAGTCGGTCAGGTGCAGTGGCGTAGCTAAGTGGGGGCGGAGGGGCCGGTCCGCCCCTGGCGGCACTATGGGCTATGCTGTAGGCTATAAACCTGCAAAGGCTGTTTTGAAATAAAAGTGATTTTAATATCGGGACAGTACTCGCAGTTGAAGGACGTTTTTGATTTTGAGTAATTTAAACTATGGCATTTGTATTTAAGCGATTGTTATCGTAGCCAAGCAATAAAAAATCGTGTATCAGGCGGTTTGTGTCAATAGGCTTTTTTACATGACGCTGCAACACGGTTCTCAACACGCTTATCAACTCACTTGATGTCAAATTTTACTAATTCACTACACGGTTGATAATCGAGTGTTGGGTCCTTGACGTTTGATCGTAATCCTTATATGACGTTATAGAACTTTGGAGTATGGTGGATGACTGTGGGCAAACATGTGGCTGTGGTGAGTTCTAAGATTTTGTAAGTGCTCTTAAGTTTTGTGCCTGCGAGTAAAAGCACGTTGTTGGTTCTAAAAAATATTTCTGTGTAGATCTAATAAATGTGTGGATGGATTTGTGCTCGCCAAAATGGATTTCCGTGTGTGTGGAGAAATATAATCTAGCTCAGTGTTCTTCAACAAGGGTACCGTGGAACCCTAGTGTTCCAAAAAAACATGTAGGCCTAGTGAGGTTACGTGAGTTTTAAGCGTTCCGTTAGGGTTCCTCGTTTTTTTAAAGGGAAATGATTTCTTGCTTCAGTGTGTTGATGCGTCATTATGAAAATTTTTAGATCACCGTGCTGCATTCAGATTAGGGTTGGCAGATGTCTTTTGTAAAAATACCGGCCTTTTTGTCAGCAGTGACAAAAAATCTTATCATCGAAAAAATAACAGAAATAAGGCGTAGGCTAAGTTGTTGCAGTTATTAGTGAACATTGCGCATTCAAACACAGCCTATCCATATCTTTGCCACTGGCGATAGTAACAGTGATTGAGGTAAAAACTTTATCCGAGAGATTAATTTTTGTACATTTAATTGCATTCACGATGAAAACTGCTTTGTACGAAAAGATATTTCAGAAAACACTGAAGCAACGAAAATTGGTAAGACTTATTAAGAATACAATTTCTCAATCTGTTTTTTACGCAGTGGGGTATAAAGGTTCACTAATCGCTACAATGTCGCTCTCTTC
>JGI24159J19872_10000188_pt1 | contig 44640 bp, 33 predicted proteins | sample Ectturendosymbi4_FD_19872 | JGI IMG/M metagenome (IMG submission 19872) | reverse complement strand
ACGTCCCAGTAAGCCTGGGTAATGGTGAGAATGTAATTTAGTCAAAATGTGTATGGTTATTAACCGTGTTTGTTAAAAAAAGTTACCTGAGCAGTTGCGTCTTCACTGCTATGCAGTCAGTACGCATCAGGATGAACTTGTCCTTGAACCCCCCCCCCTAAAAAAATCTTGGATCCGCCTATGCAAGCTCACTACATTTTTTGCACATTCCAAGTTTAACATTTTCCTAAAGAAAAAGTAATTAAACCAAAACTGAATGGAAAAGAAACATGAAACAGAACTTATAGACAAAGGCTTTACATCTTCCAAATCGTGGCAGAATGTCCACGTTTTTTACATTTTTGACAAAAACTATTTCCCATAACATCTGATTGTGATATGATCGTCCACAGGGCCGGCCCTAGCAGATGCGGGGACCAATGCAAGACCTGGGCACGGGGCCCAATGCAAGACTTAGGCGCGGGGCCCCTCTGAGCAGTGGTTTTATGACGTCATCGTGTTCAGTCAATCGTGTTACGATCGTGGTAGAGCGTAGATATCCAGTGCAGCCAGGCCCGGCACCAGGATTTAGCAGCAGGGGGAGCAAAAAAACAGAAGGAGGGCCCAAAAATCAGAAGAGGGGGCACATTTTTAAAATAGAGTATTGGATGTATGTAGCAACCGGGGGGCCAAACGCGAAATGGGTGGGACCGATTTCAAATGGGGGGCCGGGCACCACTGGCCCCCCCGCTGGCGACGGCTCCCCATTTGCAGCACTAACACGAGAATTGAACACGTTTGCTAACGTTCGAGAGGAAATTTGCTAGTTCTAACGAGAGCGTTCTTTGTTAACAATGGAATTTATATATGGCGTTTCTACTGAATTCTCAAGCGCAAGGTGTATTTGGCAAAAATGAACAATCTACCCAAACACCATGGCGCGGGGTCCCAGAGGCGCGGGGCCCAATGCAGCTGCATCGGTTGCATCGGCTTAAGGCAGGCCCTGATCGTCCACTACGGAACGTGTATCTTTATCAATCGAATAGTGCTGAGTTGTCATGCACACAGTTTCAATCTGCTACAAAATATGTTGTGGAGTGATCTTGGCTAAAAGTGTTCGGAACTTTGGTTGTAAATACAATGAAAGTTTGCTAATAAATTTCTTAAAATGTTTTTGGTCTCTTCAGAACATCCGTGTCGCACCCAATTTCTTCTGAAGCCTTTAGCAAAGCTTTTTCCGGATTGGTGTTCCAATCAGATTGTGATTTTCTATTGCCAAGCACTTCTTACGTTTGTTCATTTTATTATTTGCTGGAGACCCTGAAATACCGAAAATGTCTTATTTAATGTACTCACCAATGATCCAGTTTTCACTTTGTCAGTAAAACTTTGTCGATCATTGATTTCTGTTATAGTACTGCTAAACTGACTAATATTGATACTTTTTGTTGATAGGCCGGCTGTCCAGGTAATTTTATAAAACAGCTTGAGGTTTGTGACTTCAGTAAAAATACAAATTTTTGTTTTTTACCCACAACTGTATTTTATTGCAAGGTTAGACAAAGGTTACGTTATTTCCTCTGATAAGTTTTTCATGTAGTTTACTTTAGTTGATAAAATTTGTCTGAGTTTGTACCGGAATGCATTATTTTTACAGCAAAACTTGTTACATCGAGATAGGCTACTGCATAGGTGGCGGAACCGGGGAGGCTGCATGGACCTAGGCCCCCCACTTTTTTCCCTGGCCCCCAACTTTCAAATTTCAAATTTTGCCTAAACAACTTTAAGTAACACAATTAGTACTGGGCCCATTGTTAAATTAAATCGTTTAATGAAAAAATTTTGCAGAATTTTGGCAGTAGAGTATTTTGGCAATATTATTTGTAATTTGGCAGGATTTCGTAAATGTTTGGTAGAATCCAATCATCATGCATAATCTGGTCACCATGCTCGGACTTGCTTACCGCATTGGTGTTGTGAACAGTGCTGCCAGATGGTGTAATCCTACACCATTAAAAAATTGTTTACAACATTGGTGTAATTTTACTGGCTTGTGTATAGGAAAAATTTTGTGCCACAGCATCAAAATATTGGTGTAATTTGGTGTAATTTCAAGCGTTTTGAAACCATTCTAAATGTTGAAATTTTGCTGAATCTTATACCCAAAATGAAATATTTGACGGATCAATTTCAATTGTGTTTTTGTTTTTGCATTGACAACACTAAATAGCTATATTCTATTTTTGCGTTGGCAACACCATTGGCATCCTTACAGACAATTTGCAGTACATATGCTTTGTCTTGTCTTTGCATTCCAGTATCTAATGCAGTTTTAGGACGAGCATTCAGTCATGTTACTCCCGTGTTCTAGATGTGGAAATATTGTAATTTTGAATGTGTTTAAAACAGGTATCAATACTGCGCTATTTTTCCCTGCTTTTTACGCTGTGTTCTTGGTGTTTTCAACAGCGCAGTGGCGACTGCGGCACACGGACTGCTCGGGCTTAGCCTGAGTCTTCGATTACGATTTGTATTGGAGAACGCGAGCTTGCTTGCTTTGGATATTTGTGCCTCCACCCACTTCACTAAGTTGTTAACTCGGGTTCTTTTCATTGGGCCTTGTCACCAGTGGCGTAGCCAGCCCGATTTTTTTTTGGGGGGAAATTTGAGGGTGGGCCAAAATGTATGACGTCAGGCGAGCAATAGTATCTTTGTTTGGGACGCCACTTTCAAAGCGCAGAATTATTAGATAAGCTAAAAATTGTTTGGGGGGGCATTGCCTCCCCAATTTTTGGCCAGGGCTACGCCAGCAGAGGACTAATTGGCCTTATCATTGCTCTGTGACAGTGGAGAACAGTGGAGAAGTTTTCATGAGAACTTCTCATTGATTGCTACATAACTACCGTAACGTCACAGATCAACGACAGTGCCAGGTAGGATGAAAGCAAATGGAAATTTCAGTGACGCAAGCCTCGAACGATTGCATTCAGTCAGTATAAATCGTGCGATGAGCCCGATTGACGCTGCTGACCTGGAGTCGCCCCTGTAACAGCCTATTTGAATTTCAGGTGGTTCACCGATATGTTTTCATAGTGGTGTACGTTTGTTCTAAAATCGTGTAATTTTGACCTTCATATGGTGTAGGTAATGACGTCATATTTCAATGCTTGTGACGTCACAGTTGTCCATTCAAGCCACAAACATTTTTCATAGTTTTTTGACGTGCACTTGCGCCCCCCCACTTCGATAAAGGTTCCGCCACCTATGGGCTACTGCATTGATAATGAGGTTGTTTTTTTGTAGGGTTTTTGAAACCAAGGTGTATTTAGTAGTCCTCGGTTAAAATGTTTCATCTGAGTTTTTCTTGATTTGAGCGGTGAAGCTGGTATGAGGAAACACAATTATTTTAAAATTGTGCCTCTGCTCCAGCCCCTAAAAGGCAAACTGCGTGGCACCAATAATTGACAGCCTTGTTGTGGTTTCAGCAGAAATCAAACAATGGACCAAAAAAGGGAAGGTGTAGAAGAAAGCAACGGCGACACGTGATTGAAGCACTGTTGGGCTGTCACCAGCAACTTTTTCCTAATGTTAGGGACCTCCTCCACATGCTAGCCACACATCCTGGGAAATAGCTGCTGCTGATTGTAGTTTCAGCACACTGCAGAACATAAAGACCTATCTGAAAACAACCGTAGAAAGTGGCCGCCTCACTGGCTTGGCTCTGATGCCAGTGCGTAACAACCGCGCCATCAACAAGGAGGGAAAATTTTGCTGAAACATAAACTTCGTATAGACTGGTCTTCTCGCGGGAATAGCTACGGTCAAAAACATTTTTATTGCATGAAAATTGTACTTGACAAGAATTCAAATTAAACTTTGCTGCTTAAAAAATTATTCCCTGTGTCTGTTTTTCATGACAACTTAACTTTAACACGTCGAGAGGGCGATTCAATACACGTCGCTCAAGTACGCCGTCTTGAAGTGTGTTTGACTGTCCAAAGGTTGTTTACTGTATAAAACGTTTACGCTGTGTTGAGTAACAGAGGATATGAAACTAGACATCCATGCGAGTGGACCAAATATGGCCATTTTCCGGAGCTTTGGAGCAGTTTTGGGGAACAACTGCCCGAAATACTTCTAAATCCGTCACCGATTGCCACCATCACACACGCATATTTGCGTTTTAAAAGCAAGGTGCTGGGCTGATTCTATAATTTCAGAAAATTATTTTAATCTTTGAAAGCAGTTCTTTCAAAAACAGCGTTGTAATCATATGATTTCAGCAAATTCTTTGTTTTGTATAACTTGCCGTCTGTAGTTTGGATGTTGTTCCCTGTCTTCTGGAAACCGCCCAAAACTATTCTTGAAGACAAGTTTGATACATTTTAGCCGCACTTGAAAAGACAAAATGTCCAGAATATTTGATGGGGTTTAAAAATATTACGAAAAAACGTTTTCCACATGCATATTTCATGTCTCACTTAAAAATGACAAGGACATCAGAGGCATGAGATGTGGTTTTATTATGCAGCATACAAGCTCAGATCACCGCGTTGCTCAGTGCTCTGTATGAAGTTAAAACAAGCTTTTCACAAGTCTCCTTTTGCCGTCCACTATATCTGATGCTGTTGTATGACGATGAGCGAATGCAGTAGTTGATGGTTCCTTGCTTCAATGTTTGTTCCTCTTCAGTATTGTCTGCGCGTGCCAAATAACAACTACTCTATGGTAACTACAAATGTTCACATTGAAATATTAACACCTCTTGGTCTTCTGACATTGACTCACATTGGACTGGAAATGGATTCTCATGAAAAACTTTCCACATCAAATAATTAGGAATTTTTTACTTATAAACTTAACCCAATTTTCTTCATAAAAACAAGTTGTCATTGATAACCGCTAAAAGCAGGGATTTAGTGTAAGGTTGCCAGACGTCCTTGCCAAGGCCTTTCCTTGAATTTGCTATCAAAACTGGTTATGTCCTTGATCCTTGAAAAACATTTTGTTGTCCTCGGGTATTTCCCGGTATCCTTGAAAGTTTTTGAACAGTTGTGAAACTGTTCATTATTGAAGTATTGATTACATTGAAAAATTCAAGAATCAAGTATAAACAATGTAATTGAACAGAATAACGTAGATTTGTTCAATCACAGTTGTTTAGTAAATTATTCAAGAACAGTTTTGTCGTCATAACAAGTATTGTTTAGGTTTCAATTTCAGGTCATAAAAACTATGAGATGTCCTGTGGAGATTTCTACAAATAGGCCTATGCCAAAAAGAACAGCGACCTTTTAAAAAACATGCGAAGCTGTGAGAAGTACTGCCAGCGAACAAGATAATCCGTTTGCCACCATATACTGTAGGCTGCATTATATCAGCAGAACACAGCATAGGTCTGCGCATATTATATTACCCCTGTGCTGCATACACTATGTACTTGTACAATAATGTGCATGTAAGCTAATATAATTAGCCTGCTTTGCGTTCTTAATTACCCGTTGTCATTCAGCAATGTTTGTTTGAAAAAATGTGCTGCACCACTATATCTGAAAGTATTCAAAGCAGGCATGAAGTAAAATTTCGCTAATCACAAAACGACAAAATGTCCTAGAAAAAAATTCGATCCAGCAACTTAGTTTAGTGCTAAAAAGAAGTGCGGGAACGCACCCAAAAACTAGCCATTTTCAAGTAAAAAAACTGTGGGAACATCAAAACAAGAAGTGTGAGAACGCACCCAAAAACTAACCATCATCAGCAATAAGACAATTATGCTAAGGTGCTACGCAATAAATAGCTTGTTATTTGTTCATTTATGCGACGTCTGGAGCTACAACAGGAAATCTGAATAAAAATGCACATCTTCAAGTCAGGTTACTGTGAAAGAAGTGCGGGAACACCGTTCACACGTGCCTCGCCCACATCTCTGGCTAAAAGTAAGAAAAGATGTTGATACATACCTACACTTCGCTCAAGTACGCCGTCTTGAAGTGTGTTTGACTGCCCAAAGGTTGTTTACTGTATAAAACGTTTGACCCGAAGTGGCGGGTCCATGAGAATGTGAAGAGTTTTTGTAAAATCGCGCTGACAGTACATGCCAGCACGCAGGACCTTTTGATTTACACGGTCTATCAAATTGATCTCATTCTTAGAGCATACCTTATTCAGTTTCTTTTAAGGCGTTTTAGGGACCCGATTCGGGTTCCTAGAATTGAAAATCGGGTCCCTAGAATCAAAGAAAATTATTATCGGTCCCTAAAATCAGAGAAAATCGGGTTCCTAGAATCAGAGAAATCGGGTCCCTACAGATCCATACTGGGTACCTAACATTTTCCTTAAAAAAAACACTGCCTTATTTAAAGAAGAAAACAACATTTTTAGTGTAAAAGATTTTCATCATTAATTCCAATGAAAGGGAGCTTCATATGTATCAAAAGGTATACGCGATTAGGGCAGCTGTGTTTCACTGAAACTGTTTATTTAGTAACTGAACCTTCGCCAGAAAGTCTTCAATAGGAGGGCTTACGTTTGTGCAGGAGGGCTTGAAAATCTGAAAGTTTAATAAAAACTAAAAACTCTATTGATTTCTATTGTTTCATTTCAATTTGGGGGGCTTGGAGCTTTGTTTGGGGAGCTTAGCCCCTGAAGGCGACGGGACTGTATAGTAAGCAGTTTGCTCATACAAAGTTTTACCTACTTTCAAAAGCGATTGTAGGCTTTCAGCAATTGCTTTTTACTTCGACCTTTATTCTCTTTATAAGGTCTCCACAGATCGTATTTAATTGGAACTGCTGATGATAATGATAGTCTAGTTAAAGAAGCAGCTGCATCGCTTTGTTTCTCATAACTAACTCACATGGGCGTCCGCAGGGGGGGAAAAACGGGCATTTGCCCCCCCTGAAAATTGTGATTAAGAACAAAAATTTTCTAGAAAACTTGAAGCCAGCAGCTTAATTTCGATTAATTGATTTAGTTCTTGCAATGACAGTTTATTTGCCAGTATGACACTCACACTGCTCAAGACCCAGGCTCACAGTAACGGTGTCATGCAATGATGAACTTGCAGTTCACTCATGTCCGCTCCTTTGCCTGCAAAGGCAGGTTGCGAAACGTGTGAGCGGATTGTTCTACTTTAGGTCTTTATACGTAACAATAATATGACAACCAATCTGCAAGGTTCACTTCATGTTGCGGTAGTAGGCGTATTGCCTCATGTGACTGCTGAATGCAGACATAATGGCAGGTAATGCAGCGAGACAGAGACTGCTGGCAGCGGAAAACCACGTAGGCTATATTTGTGTGTGAAAAGAAGCATGAGTGAATCTGTAGCAATGCTTCCACAAGTTTGAAAAAAACGTTGTTAGTGTGAGCAATGTGCCTGAGTGTGACACTCAGGGGTGGATCCAGGAGGGGCGATTGGGGCGGTCGCCCCCCTACAACCTACGAAAACAACTTTATTCACTATAATTTTGTGTAATTCGGAAAACAGCCTTCGCGATATAAGGCCCTTTTGCTGTCCGTTGTTTTGTCACAGCTGTGTTGTGAAGTAGCCTATACTTCATCTCTCTTACGGAATTGAACTCGTAATGAGACTTGACTACCAAAATTTACAGAAATCGACCCCCTAACCTTATTGGGTGGATCCAACCCGGATCAAATTCTGTTCTGCCTGCTTCTTTTCACGTAATATAAAACTACGTGGCATGTTAGAATACGTCTATGCAGGCTTGTGGAAAGACATCTTAATCGTTAAGGTTTAGTTTTGACTTATGAATGAGTATTGAGTGCAATGCTATATTTGCTGTGGCAAGTTTTCATAATTCATCTGTTCAATTTTTGAATGTGTGAGTGGTGTTCTAAGTTTAGAAGTTGTCTGTAGTCGTGCCAACATACAGATCTACTTGTCCGGTTTGTGTATGATGAGCGTTTACCGTGAAAAAGTTAGCGAAGACAAGCAAGGTTTTATTGATCGCTTTGGACGAGACCCCAGACGTTTGCAGCTAGCTCTTGTTTCTAAGTGACGTTGTGATGAATGAATGACTTTTATCAAGTCTTACTAGCAGATCCCGCAACTAGGGGTACGGCAACCGGGAAATTTCCCACCTCTGAAATTTTCAAAAATATGTTCAGTTGTTAGGTACAGCATCAACCTGCAATAATCCCCCCCACCGAAAATATCATCTGATTGCCGCCCTTGTCGTTTCGTTGAAGACCATAGCGATGATTCTTTCTTTAAAGATCATGGCAATGCTTGCTTGAATAGAAGTACTCTGCGTTGAAAATTTGGAGATAGCCTACTGTGTAAACTATCGTAATACACCTGGCTATTGATGCAACGAAGCACATTTTTTGTGATTATTACCGTAACGTGGGGCATTTTCTTTGTGGTCTTCTTTTGAGCGAGTTCTTTCAATCCACTGCTAGGCCGCACTAGATCTCGGGGCAGATGTTGAGCAGCCATTCGATTTTCTCATCGTCCGAAACCGTCAGGCCATGCAGTCCATGAGGAGGCCGATGGATTGGACATTGGAGGACAAAATGGTCGACGGTTTGTTCTTCTGCGCCACACTCACAGGCCGCAGAGGAGGCCATACCCCATTTGTACAGGCAGGAGCGGAAACGTCCGACAGCGGTGCGTAAGCGATTAAGCTGGACCCAGGCTGTTCTTGGGAGGGTCGCTCCGAGGGGTGGGTGCCGGTGTCAGAGATGAAAGTGCGGAGTCTTGTAGGGTCGTCCGCCCAATCCGCGTTCCATTGGTGATCCACCCAGTGCGCCGAACGTATGTTGTTATTGTCAGATAAACTGATGAGGTGTTTTCCCCCAAATGGTCTGGTTCTTTGCGATGTAGAAAGGGTAAAGCGTTTTAAATGATAAGCAAAATGTTGACGTTTCCCCCCCCTGGAAGAATTTCTGCGGACGCCCATGCTAACTCAGTTTCTATTACTAACTACCTTGGTTAAATCAAAGCATTCTGAAAAATGCGGCTCTATGTTTTTATTTTATGGCGTAAAAACTTAAGTTGACGACCAATGCGCAAAGAAGTTGAAATAAATAACAAGAAAAAAGAATCAAAAAAGGACTTTTTAAAGTGATGAATGAATGATTTTTATCGTTGAGCTCCACATCTACAATCTTAGCATTACATTCCAAGACCGAATTCGCGAATGTATGCTCAATAGATATATCTAGTCTGGTAGCATGAAAACACAGTGCAAACTACTGGCAATGTGCTATCAAGAAATGGCAGTACTTTAGAAAGATAAAAACTTCAAAATATACTATAACAAAGTTGTGACTCAGGAATCCTTCACGCATACCATCTGCTTTTCCTCTAAAGGCAAGGCTGATGATATGTGATTAAAAAGGCTTCACAGGTTACAGTGGAAAAAGGTTTAAATTGGGCAAGAACCCACTTGTTGTTTGCTCTGCAAAAGGAGAACTTTTAAAAATGTAACGTAAACTTAACCATTCATATACAACAAGTACAAAAAAACAGTCGTAAAGGGTTTTTACGGAAGCTTGACGTACGAAGCAACAGGAAAGTAACGCAATAAACGACGAAGTATTGCGAGTAAAAATGAATAAGCTTGTCACTATTACACCAGCAAAGTCTGCACAAAAACAGACTAAGTCTCCGCGTCATTCTTCAAACTTCGATCCTCAGGACCGTTAATTTTCACAGCGCTGCTGGCGATATCGGCGGAATGCTGAGCAAGTTTTTCAGTAGATGGTTGTCCTTTCACGTATCTGTCAGTCAAAATGCAAGCGTTAATGTAAGGCAGATATAGTTTGCATGTCTTCGTCGCACACTTGCATGATAAGACTTATACCTTTGCACGTGTATTTCATGTCTGAGAAGAAAACCATTTCTTGGGAGAAGATAAACATTCCAAGTCGGCCACCAGCGTATGTCTTGTCATAGATGGGTCCCGAGTCAACCAAGAGTCTTTTTCCTTCGTACATCGTGACCCTGAAAAAAGAAGTCCAAAGTTAGCGTGTTTGACTGGTTGGAGAGAAGGTGAGTGACATCAGATCATATCTATAAAGGGAAGATGGCACGTAGAACGAAAATTTACTGTAACTGCCTCAAAGGTTTAAACTTTCATGTTACCTAATAAAGCCAGTAGCGGGACGATGTTGTAGAGTCCACCTGTACGCGACCAGATCTTTCCATCCTTGTTGCATTGGGTCATACCACAATGTCCTCACCTAATACGAACAAGTGAACTTCGATCAACAACGAAAACAATAGAAACAATTTCAACAGACAAGAAGTTAAAAATTAGTTCTTTCATGGACATTGCAAACTACTTTCGGCCTGAAATTTTCTAGCGTGTGACTGTAGTTTACGAGATTGGCTTCACCACAAAGTTTTTTAAACTTACTTGTCCTGGAGTGTCGCCAGTGTGCCAAAGCGCGTTTCGAAGAGCCTCCCCCGGTCCTGTTGTCGAATTAACAACCTGAATAAAGAAGGAAATCGTCACAAGTTATTATTAAAAGTTAAAAGCACCAATAACAGTTCAAGACCTCTACCGACATGGACAACAGGTCCATTTCGCACAAATAGTGACAAAACGTGAAGAACCACTGAGATCCCGCAATGGCTGGGTTTCAGAAAAATGCTTGCCACAAACTCTTTATTTCACCACCTCGCAATATTCCACAAGCATGGTCGTCGGAAGGGGGGCAGATGGTGACCTTGCCCTGCTGGATATTAAAATTTGATTTTTTGCTGTTACCTTTTTCGTACAAGAAATGCTTTTCTCCGTGTTTCGGAGTTGGTAAAATGAAATTGCACCACTGTTGGACCCCCCTGGAAAAAATCCTTTTGGCCACGCCCTGTAAAAATCCTTCCGACGCCCATGTCCACAAGCACGTGTAAAACCTGTAACAAATGCTCTGCTTTGTTCGCACCTTTACTTGGAGTGCTCCGTAAGCTTGAGCTCTCGTAGGTGTGTTTTGCCAGTATGTTTGAGATACTTGTTTCCACATCACAACGTAAAATCTGCTGGAAGACTGGTACCCGAAAACGAACCCGGCATAGTCGTCGTCGCGCACCGTGTTAATGAAGAATGTTCCACTGAAATCAACAGACTCGAATTTGTCCATTCCTGCAAAATGACAGCACCGTTAAAGATTTGTCAGAAACTCCTGTATTGTTCTTTGCGGTCAGAAATAAAAAGTGCAATGGGAATGTGCTAATCATAATGCACTGCTGTGCCCACTTCTGGCGTTCTACTCAAACAGATGACTGTCTTTACCGAACAAAAACCGGCAGCGAATTTCCGCCACAGAAAATCTCTTACCAATCGCAAGGCCAGGGTCGCAGTTCTTTGTTTGGATCAACTCCCGACCTCGGTGCCTAACGACCCAGTCAGGATCGATTTGAGCGGTTCCACGCGGATCTAGCGGGATCATGTCGAATTTAGTGAAGTCCGTCACGGAAATACCGGAATTAAGTGGGCAAGCGTCGAAAAGATCAAGGATGTCATCGCCATCAAAGTCACCTTCGCATTCATCTCCCCTTCCATTACCTGCGACAAGCTTTTGGCGTTAAATCCGTGCCAAGACAACTCTGCGAGTTTTGCTCGTTTAGAACCACTAAGCCAATGCATTTCCTAGTTTTGTAGAACCGTTAACAAATGATGCGCTACTTTTTATGCTTTTTTTGTTAAAGATATTCTATTTCAACAACAACAAAATTAGGGCCAAGCTTAACAAATTTCGCATATATTGTCTTAGAAAAATACTAGTTTTCAAAATATAAAAACACTCCGCAAAATCTAGTGGCTCGTTAGAAAGTTTTTGCGTTGTTTGACAGTCATAAACCAGTTTCTTACCATCTGTATCGAGTTGGTTCGGATTCACCACTAATCGGCAGTTATCCAAATGATCTTTTATTCCATCGTTGTCATCGTCAAAGTCGCATGCATCTCCTGTAATTCCCAAATACAAATACTCATTGCGCATTCATGGAAAATCCAAAATATAATCCCTTCAACATAATTGTTTTTTCTACAAATTTTAAACTGATGTGCTCGTGAGACATGAATTTTTATGCATGGTGTTCTCAGTTGAAATAAATTTCATACAAATATGCGTTTTTTGTAATCACCTATGCCATCTTTGTCATGGTCTGCCTGGTTGGCGTTTGCAATGTAAGGACAATTGTCAAGGTTGTTTTGAATACCGTCTTCGTCAATGTCCAGGTTCGTGTCGCAATCATCACCCACACCATCGGAATCGCTGTCCTCCTGCACAAAGCCAAAAGCACATGACATCGTACGCATTATTCAGACGACTGTCTCTTTAGAAAGACAGGATGTTATATATTTAATATCTTTAAAACAATGTCGTCTGGTGTTGCAATAATTAGCAAAAGTAAATTTTATATCGGAACACCGATGCACACAATTCGAAGCACCAAGATTTTTTCTATACACCCTGCCTGGCAATTTTTAGAAATTTTGTTGAAATGTTTTCAAAACCGTACCTGTCGAGGGTTGTGGAAAAGAGGGCAGTTGTCACAAGCGTCTCCAACACCATCATTATCACTGTCCACCTGGTCGTGGTTGTAGACATAAACGCAGTTGTCCATGAGGTTAATAATCCCTGCAAAATAAATAATGTTTTAACTCCAGTTACAATTAGCAAGTAATAGGGCGATCTAAGCTAGTTGTTAATTCATTGGAGCCTCACTAGGGCAGCCTCATTACAGCAAAGCAGCAATACGAAAACACACTCACCATCTCCGTCTATGTCTTCATCACAAACGTCTCCAATCCCATCTCCATCTGTGTCAATCTGGCCAGCATTTCGGTTGTGCACGCAGTTGTCGCATACGTCGCCGACACCATCCCTGTCCAAATCCGACTGAGATGGGTTGGCATGTAGGGGACAATTGTCCTGTAATCAAAATTGTTTTTGAACTCCACCGCCATGGCTATCTACGCCAAGCTAGCCTTTAGGATAGCTAGAATAGAGCTTGAAAGATAGTAAGTGCAATATTTTTATCAAACCTTTCTGGTGCGCAAGCAAGCTATTGCAAAAAGATAAGAAATTCCGCTTCTCTGCCAAATCGCAAAACACATGCATCAAGGAAGTAAGGCTGCAAAACGTTTTTCACGAATTCAATCTTAACACCCAAATTTGGTCATAAGGGCTGTGATTAGTTAAACCTACGATGGCGAAAACTTCCACGCAACCAAGCACTTTCGTTCTAACGACCTCTGAAACCGCGACAGGTTGATTGATTGACATGCACATTAAGACCCGAACAGCGCTGGTGTATGTTTTGATTTGGTTCTCGTCATGCTTTTTGCCAGTGACGTATTTGCTAATTGGTTCTCAAAACACTCAGCAAAAGTCAAGAAAAGGCATCTCGCACTCATTTTGCTGAAACGAACTTAAACGTTGAAACATTCGGATGACCACCAACGCAATGAAGGAACAGTTTGTCTTGACATTGAACTCCAAGTTAAAACTTGCACATAGGTTACAGAAAACAAATCTTCCGTCGACTTCTCTGTTACACAACCCACAACACTAACAAATGCAACAACTGTCACGGTTTTACCATCGTTTATCTCAACATGTTGCGAAAACTCTTAACACACAACTCGTGAAGGCATGTTGGTTTACGTCAAGATGCCGAAGCCAAAAGTGTCCCATAGCCTTTTTCGAAAAAAATGACAATTTATCTTTACCCGTCGGTCTGTAATCCCGTCGTTGTCATCGTCGTCATCGCAACTGTCACCAATGTGATCATTATCGTTGTCTTCTTGTCCACTGTTTGGCAAACTTGCACAGTTGTCCCCAGCGCAAGTTATCTACAGAGGTGAGATCACACGTGTCCATTTTGATCATTGCTTAGCAGCCAATTGCTGTAGCTTAATAGTGTAAACGGAAATGCAGGATCAATTTGAAACAGTGCACTACATTGCTTTTGTAAAATGCTTAAAAATATAGCAGCGCTATTCACCGTTCTTCCGTCTTTCTCGCACGTGATCGGCTCGTCTGCCCAACCATCTAAGTCAGAATCATCAGCACAAACCAGTCCATCGCATTCCGCGCAAGTCGCATAACCCGGCAGGCACTGTAAGATTTACAAACAACTGTCATGTTTTATTGCAAGTTTTTATACAGTAATTCCAAGCGGCGACAACGTGTTTGGCAAGTTTGGCTCTTAACAACAATTCAAAAGTTTCAGGTACGGTGCATTTAATCTTTCCGTGATCTAAAACCAACTACGTAGAGGGATTTGCTGAAAGCCCCCGTGTGATTAGAAGATACCGATAAAATTCCTGTAAAGTGATCCTCTCCTATTTGAGCATTTCTCTTTAGACGGGTTGTTCAAGAACATGAACTTTACAAGAAACTGCGTTTGTAGTTTTACATTGACGCTGGCAACGAAACGAGTGAAGCAATTTAAATAATCAGATCGGGAAATAAAAATTTTATGAGATCTATTAACGTAACGCACAAACACAAAGAAAGCCACACGTCACAAAGCATTGACATCAGTTACACATTTGTAACGGATTACATTTACGCGCTTACCTCACATTTGTACGAAGGACTCATGGTTAGTCCCAGAAAGATGCACTTTGCATTGTTTGGGCAAGGGTTGGCCCCTTCCGTACATGGATCTACCACTTCACAAACTTGCTTATGCTGCATAGCGTAATCGGCGCCAATGCCAGACGGGCGGTTACCTGATAAAAAGCGACCAAGTTTAGTCAACTTTCAAGCAACTAGCAGATCACCACCAAATGTCTGACGCTCCATACAGCTGCAGAAAGTGGTAATTTAAGTAAAAAGAACGCCTATTGTGCTGTAACCAACCTTTGTATCCTGGTGGGCATGGTTGGCACGAATATCCAGGTTTTTCATTGCGACAACGGTGTTCTCCTTTTAAGGTGAAGCATGCGTCCTTGACCAAGGAACACTAAAAACAACATGACCCCACTTCAGCATCTGTTTTTTGTGTTACATCCAGGAAAATTACGAACTGTTAGTAAACATCTTTAGGATGCAAAAGCAAGGCGCCGCAGTTCTGCAAACACTTACTCTACAAAGCACATCGTTCTAAAAGCTGCTTGACGTCATCTCTCACAACATGCCACAACAAAAGCTAATTGCGTGTGGCAAAAGCATGGCTGCAAAGTGGTCTTTTCAAGGGCTTGGAATGGACAATTTTTGTAGAAAGAAATTGCGGCTCTGTTTTCAATGGTTTTTGACTTGATCAAAGGAAAAGCTCAGAACTTTGTGGTTTAGCTGCTTTTACCCTTCACGGTTGATCGTAAACTTGGGCTTACTCCAAAACCGGCTGTGTGCGTTGTCTGAGCTGGTTCAACAACAGTAACAATATTTGCTTGTTCGTGCGGTTCCATTTTCTTGGCGCTGCCAGTATAATCACCACGCGCATCAAAAGTCTGCATTTCAGTCGCAAAATTGGACCAAAGTGAACGCAGCGTAACGGCACGTGCGGATTTGAACGAAGTTCTTTGAGACGTCAAGAATTCGTCGCGAAGCTCATTCATTGTTTGAAGGATTTAGTTGATGCTGAGCCTTTACGCTCCATTGGTTCCACGGAATTTGCAAACTGCCTCTCGACAAAATATATCAGACAGCTGTGCTAACCAAGCAGTACGCGTTGCGCCGGTAATAAGCGACGTCGAAAAGCAATCGCTGGAAAAGAACATACTTCGTTGATGTCTTCGCACTGAATGCCGTTCCCTTGCGTTCCGGCAGGGCACGGGCCGCAAACGAAAGATCCATCGTCGTAAGAAGTGCAAGTCACTCCGGCGTAACAAGGATCACTAAGGCAACCGTCTAGGAAGGAGAATGCGTAGTTAAGTACTTTCAAGCGTGAGTGAAAAGTGATTTTCGAAAGAATTTCAACAGCGAAACCAAGTACAACGGCTTGACAGTCGGTGGCGGATTTCAAATGGAGCAGCCCATTCATTTCGCAATGTACACAAACCTCTTGACTTGGGTGAAAGCATTCAGCGGTATTAGTCACCCTTCCGAAAAGTTTTAAGATCTTAAACCCTGCCTTGTTTACAATCTAAAGATTTGCAAAAAATTGAAAACTTGAAAATACACCTTCAAATTGTATAAAATTTATGTCAGGTGAAGCCGGCGAAAAATGAGAGATTACACGTAAAAACAGAAAAGTTGTCAATACTGCCTACTTTACCTATTGGACACGGGTTCGTATTGCACGAGTGTGTCGCTTTCGAATCGCCGGGACAGGATTTGCCGCCGAACCGAGGCTTGGGGTTGTTGCATTTGCGATTTCTCGTTTTGAAGCCAGCGCCGCATGTTGCGCTGCAACGACTCCATTCACTCCAAGGACCCCAGGCTCCGTCGACTGAAAAAAGTTAGATTGGCAAAAGCGTGCTTTGGCTTAAGAATTACGTGACAAACTGACAAACTATCTCCTTTAAAAAAACATGTAAATTTTGTTCTCTGCAGCTACTTTGTGCGCTGTCAAACAGATCGAACAGAGCGTACTTGAACCATGCAAAGTGCTGTAACATACTTCACTCCAAACAAACAGGATTGCTCGAAGACATACTTGGACAAGGTGGCATTTTGCAGTCCCTTGTTTTTCTGTCTTCACCAACGCAGTCAGCGCCATCCAGTTGCGGAAGAGGTGAATTACAAGTTCGCACCTTGGTTGACCGGCCTTTCCCGCATGATACGCTGCATGGTGACCACGGAGCCCATGGTGACCAACCTCCGTCGCGTCGAACTGAGGAATAACAATTTATTGATGAATACTTGGGCATAGAAGTGATAAGTTTTCACTTGAAACTGTCGTCAATTTTGATTTAATTTATTAGGTTCGAGCTATACCGTACATATTCCTGGAAAGACAGCGAGCTATCGGAGTGAAAGTACAAGAACAAAAAGACTGCCACCTCACACATACGTATTACTCAATCGGGAAGTTAAAACGGCGATGAGAACGACGCACGAACGACATACCTTTAATGTCACACGGCTCCTTTCTGCAGATTCTCGACTGAATACTTGCTTTGTCGCAGGGATGGTGTGCCCGATCACAGGACCGACCACGGGTCTGACTTCCAAGGCCACAGGTGACAGAGCATTCTGACCAGCTCGACCACGGAGAGTATCCATTTGCATCATCTAAAGAACAACAAATTGTATTTACTTCATTGGTTTGTGATAAAAGTTGCGAGATCGCCATAGCGTAACAGACGAACGCCAAATTAAGCAAAAACAAATATGTTTTATGGTTGTTTTGAAATGAACTTTAAGTATGCTTTCTTTCAAGTTCTTATTCAAATTTGTAGAAGAGCTTGGCTGTAGTCATGGTATTGCCAAGTTTAGCGATGTTCACGTCTAAACAAGAACGTTCGTGGAAACGTGAATTGCTGGTGCTGCGAAAAAAATGAGACGTTTTTCGCTCAAGCCCACAAGAATTGTGATTACAAGATCCCAGGTCCAAATAAGGGCATTTGAAAATTATTTTGAATCAGCAGTGCGTGACTTTATGAATGGGAATCCGAAAAACATCGAGAAGAATTTGCTAAGCGAAAAGCAACAATTTGCCTTGAGTCTGACCGTCGGTTTTTGCGCAAATGCCCAGGTCTTTCTGCCTGAAGTAGCGTGAATAAAGCGAGTGCTTTTCGAAAAAAATTAAATGCAGCGTACTTCCTTTAGCTTGTTGAGCAGAAAAACACAACATTTTGGGAAAACCTCGGTCATCTATTATGGTGTACAGCGTCGAACCAACTGACTACAACCCGCATTGAAGGGATCCGCGAAAAGCTGTGGAGCGTTTCGCTTGACTTGCTGTGAACGGAAGAAACTATGCGAACCTGCGCGACCGTGGTTGCTGGTTGTTGTACGACACCCAGACGCTTCAAACACGCGAACCCATAATAGAAACTTCTCTTAATGGCCTGGAAGGAAAGGGATACCCCCAGATGCTCAACATCTTGTTTGAAGAAGTTGATCGTGGCATTACTTGTTCGTGAACTTGACGCTAAGCACACACCAAGTAAGTCAATGAATTTTCCGCACTCGCACAACAGAGGGTAAGTTACCGCGCTTACGGATTATATCCAGGTATGCTTTAAATTAACCAAAATGGCCGTGCTTCGTCTTTTTATCGCGGGCTCTAGAGGAGTTAACGAGATTGCTTTGCCCAGAGCTAATCACTTGTCAATATATACTCTTACAGTATAATAACTTTGTGTTTCCAGCAGCTGTTTGAACACGATTAGTGTTTGACCTCTGTGATCCACCTGATTGCTTGTAAAACGTGATGGTAGCCAGTCTGATAAGGAATGAGAGACGCAGAAAAACTAATACCGATTTAGAAACAGGCGTGTGGGAAGGTAAACGTCTGCTTCTGAGAGACCGTCAATGCCGTATTTGGTAAGCTGGCCTGAGTTGACGCGGTGTTGTTGTAGATGTTGACCGGGATTTTACCAACACGCTTGAGATAAAACGCGAGCGGTGAGAGCGCCAGAGAAGATTCCTGACATTCTTTACGGCAAGAAATGGCCATCAGCTTCAGCAGAACAAGTCAGCATATTTTAATTTGTTCCGAAATTGCACGTTCACTGACCTCTTTGCTAAAAACAGCAAACGTTTGGAATAGCAATCATTTCTATTCGACTACTCATAGCAGATTCAATCATTCAGGAACTGTGAAATACCTTTAAATCGTCTTTTGTAAATAACGTATAATTCACAAAACCTTCCACACCACAGTTCAAAACTCTGCTCAACGCAAAAAGGCAACTCTGGTAAGAATTCCCTTTAATTAGTGCAGCAAAAATTGCATAATGCTTCTTTATGGGTTGAAATTTTCCCAAAGCTCAGTTCGAAGAGTTCAGGAAGCATAGGCTGAATAAATTCGAACGCCTGGTTGTTGTCGACGCTGGCTTTCCGTATTTAACAATATGTTGGGTATGTTTGCTCGACGGCCTGTGGATTGCTCTGAGCTCGTGTTGGTGATCAAAACACCAGGTGCTTCCAGATCTGATAAATTTTCGACTGAGGTCAATGCTACGTGAATCGAACAAGAACTACAAGAGTTCATCTGAAGCCGCATTTTTGAAGCATCGCGGTCTTTGCACAAGAAGACTGTAGGTGAGAGGGTGTAAAGCTAATTGACTGTTCAAAAAGCAACTTTTTTTCACAAGGTGACGCTTTGGTCTTTGTGTTTGACCTTAAGGCATTGAAGGACATAATAATTGTAAAGGAATGATATGACGCGTGACGATGCGCACGCACTTCTGCTGACTAGATGCTGATTCACATTGCCGAGGCAGCAAAACGCAATTTGCGGAATGTCTAATCCTAATTCTGGACAAGACAGCAGTTGCTAAGCTTTTTTGCGTGTTTGAGCTGGCGCCCGCGCGTTACCATAAACTGCCAAGAACGTGTTGGTCCGTTAGACAACTTAATCGGTTGCTTTCTCGCATCACCTTAAAACTATACACAGTTTAACCGCCAAGCTTGATCTTTAAAGGTCAAGAAGATATCCGTAATTATCTGTCGAAAACTACCCTGACTTGTTGAAAGAAATTTAATGCCTACAGTGGTGTTGGCAGGAGGTAAAATTTCGTTCCAAACTGTCAGCAGTTATTCCTCGTCACTACTTTTATTTGGTTATTTGCTTTGCTTAGCAATCTCCACAGCCGGAATAAAACTCTCGGCTCAACTTCTCAGACATAAACTAGTGCTTGCTTTAGAAAATCGTAACGCATGCTTAGCGGCAAAAAACTGTTTATGTCTCAAAGAAAAGAACTTGGCCGACCATTGCTTCTTGTTTCAAAGCTATTCCAAGAAGGACACAAATCCAACCTTACGGGTCCACCAAGCAACGTTTTCAGATGACAAACTTTTGAACTGCAGGATATTGCCAATAACCCACATTGAATCAATCAGTGTGCTTTGTTTTTAATTATACTCTGCCATTGCCGAAGTGCTAACTTACTGCCAGTGTGCCAGTGAGTAAAACAAAACAAAAATGACATTAATGTCTTCCAACACAATAAGCAAAGGACAACTCAACCTTTGGGGGATGTACAACCACTGTATCAAACCACCTTTTCAAGGTATAATCACCAACAGCAAAATCGCTTTGCAATTAATCTTGAATAACCACATCCACTGTGCTGGATCCAAAAATATCATCACTGGCTCTTTTCAAAACTGCGATAAATATGTTAATCTGTCAGATTTATAAAGGAATTTTAAAAATTATTCAAAATATTTTGCCCGATATTTACCAACTTTTTCCCGATTTTTCGCAAACTTGTAAGGTGTGATGGGTGCGACCGCACCCTCTTCACCCCAACTTCCCATGACTATTTACTCTACACACCCCACCGACTTCTTTTCAAGTTTTTCATACGTCAAAGAAACAGCCAAATTTGAGAACAACAACAAAACGTTTGCACGGGAGAAATTCTGTCTTTTCACGATTTGAACCAAGCGGACATTGACCTTGGCCACTTGAGTTGCTTACGCTCGGTTAACTGCATAAGATGGATCGTTCGGAAGTGGCGAACGCCGTAAGATCGCTTTTCCTTACACTGAAGAAACAAAAGCATGTGGGACAGAATCAGAGCGGAAACTGGGGATCTGATGACTTGCGGGGGCTGCGTTGACAAGTAACGCACCCTGGTCGCTGATTCATTAGCGAGGGGTTTGCGCGACATCAAGGTATTTTGGGGGCAGAAGTAAGGAAATGCCTGAGAATGCTGGTGAAAAGCATGGGAGAAAAATAACACCGGAAAGTTTTTGATGACAAGCGTGCCCACGTTTCCGATCCCGCGGGTATTCAGGTTTCGCGAAACAAAGAGGACAAAGCTTACTGACACAAGCCGTAATAAAATGCTTGCACTGTGCGGACATAAAACTCTTTTCTCATCCCAGTACAAACAACCAAACGATTCCAGTCGCTTTTGCAACAACAGGAACTTGACCTTGTTAAACCGAAAAAAAAGCCAATGTATTCATCCACACGTGCGCTGGCACTTCATCATGCATTCCAGATACAGTAGTTATCAATATTGTGCACAATAGACTTATTTAACGTGGAAATTCTTTAATAATAGCTGTTATGGATTGCCATTACGACGCAGCTCTCGAGCTTCTTTTACGTTAATTTAGCCATCGCTTCACTGAACCATGTGACTACGGGACATACTTGAAAGAGATTTCCTTACCGCGTAAGCATGATGAAAGGTGTTTATCAAGGGGTACCTGTTCTGTTGCTATCGGTGCACGGTAATGATGTCCCGTAATTATGGAGGAACAAGCCAGGCAAAAATAATGTATAAATCTTTACGACCTGTTTTTTATAGTGTATTCTTGCAGCCTTCAAGCAAACGTAACTTAGTGAAACCGCAGGTTCGAGGTAGATTAATGCAAACAATCTGTTGCAAACAAAATTACACATGACTCGGACTAGGAAATTCCAGTTACTTGCCATTCTTATTACGAATATACGGAGTTTTCTGCATGATACATTCATCTGCAGTGATGAATTTACCAACCAATAAGTTCAAATCTCCACTCACCGGGACAGGATGGGCAACATTCTCCTTCCGTTCTGACGACGTCAATACAGGTCAGAGTGAGGCACTCGATTGTGGTGCAGCGCGTGCTTGCTCGCTGCAAATAATTTTTAAAATATCTTTAACTTTTTAATTCGCAAAACGTAACGAAACAAATTGCTATCTTGGTACATATAAAATAAAAGATATTTGCTGGATGCATTTGGGTACTTGTAGCATACCAAAACCAAAACAAATTTCCAAATTTGCAGCTTAAGTTTCTGAACACGAAGCATGAAATAAAACAGACAAACATATTAAGTAATAGTGGAAATTTAAGCATTTGAAAATGCCACAACCCCGCTTACATCACACGTGCAGTTAGTGCAGTCGTCTCTTTGCCAAACATCTCCTTGCTCGTATCTGTTGCCGTTGTCCCAGCAGGAGTCAAAATTCGCGACCACGTCCTTTGGTTTGGTTGCTTCTTTTTTGTTGCATTGCAAATCACATTCCTCCTCCAGAACGCTGAGGACGATATCGCGGGCCAGACTGTTGCTGAAGCCCAACCCCGATCGTTGTTTTTCGTGCCGTTGCGCGGAAGCGGGAGTGGCAGGTACATCGAGGTCGTCGGCCCTCATGCTAGACTGGGTTGCACCTGGGTTGAAAACACACCACGGTTTAATTTAGCTTATTGTGTAGCAGGACTTCTGAAGTAGAGAAAATCCTCTACTAAATGTTTATCGCTGTTGTGTTGTTCTATGTCTTTCATCTTTATATACTGTGTATACCTGGCTATATTAAGATAGACTAAATTAGCTGTGATATAGTTTTCATTGTCACAGAAGGTCATTCATTATATCCACTTACCGATGTGAGCACATCCTTGTTGAGTCATGATATCCTGCGCTGTGATTCCTGTGCGAAACTGAACTTTCTGCATAGAGCCCTGCAGAAACAACAGTGAACGTTGTGTAAACACAAATGCTAACCTACAGGATGCAAATGCACTTTTTGCAGTTAATTGGAAATATAGGAGAACACGCCAAATTTTTTTCTGCACATTTTACTCATAAAATGTCATTTCATACTGGTTTAACTTCTCATTCACACATATTTGGGACATTTAAAGATATTGTTACTTGAAAGATTTCATGGTTTTGTTGATCCACGTAAATTTCTTAACAGCAACCGCCTCGTTGCCGTTAAGAAAACTGGGTAGCAACGGAAACTCATGCATTGACTGATTACCAGAGTTAACTTTGACACTCACTCTACTTATGAACTTATTTGTGCTGCCACGAATCAAAACAACATCTTGTTGAAAAAATATTTTGGTTCTTTCAAAGTATAGCTATGTTAACCGACTCATTTTCAGCGAACTTTTCATAATTGATCTTTAGCAGGCCACGGCTGTAGAAATTGCAGAAATACGTGGCAAGCAGATGCTTGAAGGTACTACATGCAGCTGCAGTCGCTAGGTACATAAAACGCTCAAACCTAATTACAATCACAACATTTTTTATCAACGCACCTTGTAGTCCTGCATTCCGTTCACTGCATTCGCCAATCGTAGATCGCTGCCGCTCGCGTCGAAGGTTTTGTAGAAAAGACTTTCCAAACGAACAGTTCCGATTTCTGCGCAGTTGACGTAAAGGGTGGCGCTGGAACCGACCACGCTGAGAACGACTTTGTTCCACGTCTTGGGAGGGTCGGTTATGCTTGCCCGCTGAAATGTGGCGGAGTTCATCGCGCTGCCGCTTCCATATTGCAGCTGTAGAGTGTCGGTCTTCGCGTTGCTGACAATAGCGAAGCGGGTGACAGGCAAGGACCTCCCGTTCTTGGGCGCGATGCTGACGATCGTTCCTTGATTTTTCTTGAATTGCTTCAGGGTAGCAGTAAATACGAATCCGTTGCTGTGTGCGAGGTCGGCGGCAAGACTCGCGAAGCGCTCGCCGGAAGCGATGAGGTCGCCCCTCAGGGGTTTGCGGAACTTGAAAGCGCCGAAGAAATCGTCGGGAGCGGTCCTGTCGGGTTTGATTGCGCGAAAAAGCGGATTGTGGCGATCGGTCGCGACCTGTCCCACCCCGGTCATCATGAACATGTCGTAGGCTTGGGGCACGCCTGAAACATCACACATGCGAACGATCAGACCGCGCGCAAGTGCAAACGTAAAAGCGGCACAACAAAAACAACTCACCTGCAACGATCGCCGCCGAGAGGCCCAGAGCGGCCAACGTCAAGATAAGCGTCATGATAACAACTTCGAAAACACCAAAGCAGGTAAAAAATGGTATAATATTTCAACGCTATCACTTGAAAAAGAAATGCACGGTTCAGTTTCGTCACACTCGGTTTGCACTCCCTCTCGAGTGTCACGATTGGTCATCGGCGCCCATATCCTCTTTCTTGTGCCGAGGGCCACGCGGTCACTTCCGCAGTATACGCCACATTGCTAGAAAATCAATGGCAGTACCGCGCGCGAAGCATTTTATTGCGCACACCTGATAACGCCATGCATGAAGACGGATATGACGAACGAGGCGTTTTACAAGTCTTAGGTGTGACCCAACCAGGAATCAACCCGAGCCTAACAGTTTTATTTGCACGTGTTCAGCCCACTGCACAATATTGTTAGTTAAAGCGAAAACGAAAAGCTTCTCTTTTTAAATTTCCATATTTTCACCAGGGACAAACAATGCTAAAACATCGGACAACAAAAAAACAGAGTTAGATATTTGCGGAAAGAGATGTTTACTTTACGTAAAACTCGCCGCTTTCCACAGAAAAAAAATTTATTGATTAATGCACTTACTAATCTATAACATTTTATAGACGCAGTTTGTTATCTGCCAACGGTTTAATGCTTACTAAAAATACTGTATGTCAACTCAAGCATCTTCTGCTAACTTTTGTCAACTCAAGCATCTTCTGCTAACTTTTGTAAAAAATTAAACTTCGCCACCTCAAATTCACTTCCAAATGGTGAATTTTCATGGCGCGTAAAGATGAACGTAGCCCTGCATAACCAGCGAGTATCTGTCACCTCCCCAGGCATTAATACCTGGCTATTTCTCAGACTCAAACGTCCAGTGTGAATGGCGACATATTTATGCTGGAGGCGCGCAGTGCTCTCTCATTCCTTGCTTTTTTCTCCAGCTTGACGTGCGTCAAGGGTGTGTTTCTCCAAGCTTCTTTTCGAACAGCATTCTTTTGCCAATCGCAAAAATTCTCTCCAACCTGATGGTAACGCAGTCTCTCCATGGTGAAATCATTCAAACACTGCGTGCTTTTGGAATTGGTTTTTCGAATCCAAACTGACTGTCCGTCGTCGTTTGCTAACATACGAGAGAAAGCAAATAAACTGGGAACATTCGAAAAGAAAACGCGTAAACCTATATATGTATATACCAATAGTTAGATATGTTTGAAAACCAAACTTTGTTAAAGGAAAAGTTCATGAAAAATATCTTGCGGTTGCTGTGTGTAACACAACCAAAGTTTGAATAATTCAGTTGTCATTTTTTGCACAAACAAAGGTTTGGATATTTTAGTAATTCCCGCATTTTCCACTGTTCGCCGTTCAAGAAGATTTTTGATAAAAGCAGAAAACTTTTTCTCACTCGTCGATGTTAATAAAAGAGCAACCTCAGCCTCTTTAATGGAAATTAATGAAAGCTTTAAAAATTTGGTTGCAATTGTTTGACATCATGACAAAGTCGTATTGTTTGTAATTAGTTGATTTTGCTACTTTTTGAGGAAAACTTTAATTCGTAACTTCAGGATACGATTTGCTTTTACCAGAAAAAGAGGTGGATCTGTTTTAGTCTGAACGTGGCGAGGGAATTCACAACTTTACATCACATCAACATTTCTGTGTAGGCCAGCATTTCATCATTGCTAGCTGGTCAAAAAGGTTGATACGGATAAAAGTTGCGTGTTTATCCGCAACCAACTACGTTAATGAATTTATCATTTCAGAATAAGTTAGATATAGATGCTGCTGGGCCACTGTTTTTCCTGAAATGGACCGCGCAACGCACTGCTTTTAGATGTTGTGCACCGTAATCACCCATACATGGCGGCGGCAATGTTGCCATAACGCAAACTCATTTCCAAAGCAAAGACATTTAATCCACTTGCCACCTGCGGCAAGCGTGCCAGAGGTTGCCGACTCCCGCTGGAAATGTATTGACATTTTAACGCATCCATTTTGGCGTAAATGCCTTTTGCAAAGAAAACATATAAAATCGGCGTCTTCCTTCGTTAGGTATAGTCCGGTGTACTTTCTTCAACAAGCCGTGTGAACGAAGCAAGAGCAGATCATCAATGGATTTTCCTTTCATTTGCAGACCATCAAAAAATAAACTATTTCATCAATTGATGTAAGCGAAGACTCCTTGATTTTCGACAGATTGAATAAAATAAACTTATTACAAAAAAAGAAAATTTCTTGGAAAATCCTTGGCAAAGTTTGCAGGACCTTCAACTAGCGGCTTCGACCGTGTTTTGGCCGAATCGTTGTATATTTTCTGCAGTTTGTTTACCGACCTTGCCTTAAGATGGATCAATCATCGGATGCTGCGCAGCATGCTTTTACTATATTAGCAAAAAGGCCGTTGAAAGCGGCTTATACAAGATGACTTCCCGCGAAAGTTGTTGGCTTTAGAAACGCCGTGACCACGACACCTTTGCTTGAAGGTAATGAGAAGCTGTCGCCGGAAGAAGACGTGTGCAGCACTATACAAGGTGAATGCACGGAAAACCTTGTGACGTCAAAAAGCATCAACGTCGGACGTCACGCGCAGTAATTACGGTATGCAGGTTTTGTGAAAAAACAGCTGTTTTTGGTACGCAAACACAGTGCTTGCACGAACCGTGCAAACCAAAGACTAAAAAATTCGAAGAATGCCTGAAAAACACTTACATCTTCGGCACAGAAACAATTTTTCCCGTTTGAAGAGAACCTCCACATGCTGAAGTTGATATTCTGAACAAAGATAGCTGACAATACTGAAAGATGTGAGCAAACATCAAAACCTACGTACTTTTCTTGCTTGTGGTCGTGTATTGTGACTCACATCCCGTAGACAATGAAATTGCTTGTACAAAAACTTCGTTCAGCGAAGTTTATTAATAACAAGACCATATCTTTCCATCGGTGTTTGTTCATAGAATAAGTAGAACAAGATTTAAGTGATTGCGTGATTTTACAACCATTTGGAGAAATTTTTATATTCTTCGCTTTAAAATTGATACTTGTCAGTCAGCAGAGTACAAAAGATAATCATTTGTTATTTCAAACAAACGCTGGAGAATGACACCCGTGAAAGTAAATCTAAACACCGTACTCAGTTTTCATTTTGATTTGCAAATTACGACTTGGAGTCTTTTGAACTGCAGACTTGCCACACGATTCAAGCATCACGTCCATTCGACAATTGCTCAGTTATTGTCTGCACTGGGTTTGCAATTACGGGTTCAAAATTCAAACAACGTGTCAATTACACATCAACTTGTTGCAAAAATGGTTTTAACCGCGCTTTCGTAAAAACATAGTTTGGACGACGATACCTATTGGATTAAGACATGGATCATGTGCTTTGCATTAATTGGGCACATACACAATTTAAATGAATCACCACGGCAAAGGCTTTCCGTGGCATGAAGTAAATCAAGGCCACCCAGAAAGAGATCAAGGCTTCTCTTTCTAGAAGTAAATACTGGCTTCAGGTTGGTATACAAGAATATGTTTGAAAAGGATGCGGCGTACGTCTTCAGCGAGTGCACGTACGTACGTCTTCAGCGAGTGCACGTACGTACGTCTTCAGCGAGTGCAGCGTGCGTCAGTTGGTGCGGCGAAAACGAACGAGTTCAAGTGACCTTCACCAATGCGCGTCAGATGTTTTCTTTTTTTCTGGCTAAATTGCCTGCTCGTACACTTTTTCCACATTTCCTGGCATACGAAAATTCGTTAAGGATAATCCTAGGCGCCAGTCTGCACGAACAGGAACAAACGTCGTTGGCGTCACGTATATAAATGTGCAGATTGTGCAAAGTAACGTTCTTCTTTGCAATGGCCAATAGCGAGTGACACTACGAGTATCCAAAATGTGAAAGCGCTTGCCCAGTCACGGGGAACACAGGGCACGATTAAGTTGCAGATAAAAATAATTTTTAAGTCGAGAGACTTCTATTGGACACACTCTTCAGTTGTCATGCTCATGAATGTGATTTATTGCATTTTGAAAAATACGAAAGTTTGATGGAAATATCAGTAATTCCATGAAAATGCGTATTTTTTGCATTAACCAGGGCTTTCATTGCTTGCCCGGGGGGAAGCGAACAAACTGCCGTGAAACCAAAGTAGCTGATCAGCGAATATGTCTGAATAAGCCTGTTTGCTATGGCGTAAAAATTCTTTCCAGAGTTAATCATCAACAAAGCTATGACCGATTTTGTTCAAAGCATGAAATCAAACGACGGTTTGTTATCTGAACGAAGCCATTCTCCTGCCAAGCGTGGTAAAAGAACAGTTGTAGTAAGCGGTCAAGTTGAGGCAGCGAAGGGCAGCCTTATCGGGAGGCAGTGGCGACTGAGTCACTGTGTTGGTGCGTAAGCCGAACCGCACGTGCCAGATGCTCTTTGCTCACTACCCGAATGTAGCAATGTTGTAACAAATAACTATGAAATGCTCATCTGTGTAGACCCCTGCCGATATGCTGTGAATCTCGTTCCTTGCCGTGCATGCAATGGCTTACCTCAAAGCTACGAAATGGTAATGACACAATTTAAAGATAAGGATTCTTCGTCTCTAAGTTAAGTAGGAATGTGATATGGTTTTTGAAAAACATCGTCCTAAACTCTGCTTCAGTCCATTCTTCTTGTTTTTCTTTTTTTAAAGGGGCATAAGCAACAAAAACGTCCTTTTCTTAAAAGTGGCATAAGCAAGAAAATTAACCTAGTTGATATTCCTCTATTAAAGGCAATTTGGTGAATCATGTGAAAGGTTAAAATACCGAAGAACAGCCTTTTCATCCCTTAAACACCCTGTTCTTTGCCCAAAAGCTTGCTCAAGCGTCTCACACAAAAATTACTTTTGCAAAGGTTTCCTTCTTGAAATGGAACCTAGAGTAATGACTATTGGAAATGAGTAGAGAGTAATGAAAATAAATTGGTTTTGAATTGCTGACATTGCCTAGTGTTGCTTCATATGTTTGACTGAAGATGGATTAAGAACAATCCAAAACGTCTCAAAATAAAACATATATAATTTCTGAAGGCTCTTTTATTGTTAATGAAACTGATAAGTACATCCCGATTTTATGTTTCAAAATATTGGGAATGTTTTTATGCTTCTCACTCAAAATTAAGTCAGAGCACAAGTTCAGCGCAGCGCTGAAAACGTGTATTAGCAGCAGCTCAATCGTGTAATATCATTGCGTATCACCTTTTGACTAACCGTTCCGAACGCTATATAAAACTATACAGGAACACTGCTATTCCTAGCGCTTGACTGACCAGGCGTTTGATCGAGGTATAACTGTTTTCGCAAAGTTATTTTGGTTTGCAATACTCCTTCCGCAGGCTAGAAATATCATGACGCCAACAGGCACTTCGTTTGATATATTATGAAAAAACAGGTTGTTTTGCCCCTGGCTATCAAACTTATGTTAAATTCAGTTGAAACAGTTCAAACTGACAACATTTAGACGGTATAGTAAGTGGTATTCGAACGTTTTTACAGAAGCAAGGCAAACGTTTCTATATTTCAAACATCATCATAGAGTTCCATGTGCATTTCACATGGCACAACACCGAAAAAATTAATTTGAAGAGATATCTTTCTTTGTATACGACGTGTTTGGTTCAAAAAACTTAACTATTTCTTTAAACAACTTCACAAACGCTAACACCCTGTAGCGGTTTTGAACCAAAATTTATTTTAGAAGCTTTTCAAGCTTGTTGAAAAGATCTAAATTTTTCAAATGTATAGTTGGTTGAAACGAAACTTAAACGTGGCAACTCTTAGCAACGTCGTAGACGTAGCAGAGCATTTGCTGGAAATCCATTTTACTAAAATTCATCAAAAGTACGGGCATTTGAGATTTCCTGTAGCACATCTCACTGAAATTCACTTCGATACAACAAACCTGCTGCGTCGTGCGGTGTTCTACCACCAAGGAAACAGAATATTGTTCGCGTTTTTCACAATCGCAGTTAAGAATTGCATAGACAGCGTCTCTTCTGAATTGTTTCCCTAACCCACATCATCAACAGTTGTTTGCGATTTGTGCCAGATGAAGAAAACTTTGCAGAAACGAGTGTAGATGGTAAGCAACAAATCTTCATCCTTTCCGAACCACGTGAAACGAGTTTGCTCTAATTTCGCGGTGACTCAATAATCTTTTGTAAATAATATACAGTGCTGGCGTTATGAGCTGGCGGAATTTTATCAACAAACAGTAGAGTTCGGGGTGGGCGTGAGTGCTTTTCCTGGCACATACGAAAGTGGTTATGGCCAAAGATGGTAAGTCCGCGATGGCGCCGGCACTCTGCTTTCAAGGCATTCCACGCATTTAGCAGCCAAGGTACGTTGATTGGCAAGACAAATGCGGTGCCGTAAACTTCGCACAAGTACGCAGACATCAGCGCGGTACATCATGCGGTCTAAATAAACAGTTGAGACGGCTCGTTGCAGTAGTAGCAAAACAGCTGGAATACAGAACTTGCTGCTATCCCTGTTGCAAAATCTTTAACGTATTTAACGCCTCTGCTCTCAGTTCAGTCCGTGCAACAGATAAAGACAGTTGGTCTTTCCAAGTCTTGCGAGGCAGAAAAACGTTTTCATATACAGTACAACTTAAGCCAACATTATTTCAGAGGCTCGAATTTCAAAACCGAGAGCGATGGTTTTCTGGCGGGCAACTCCCAAAGCTACGATATACGGGTAATCTCTAAATTTTCATTCTCGAGAACGAGGAAGATATCGTTTGAGTTTAAGCTTATTTTAATACATATTGGCTTGCGCTGGGCTGAAAACGTCATGCGCTATTTGAGAAAAAGGCTGTTCCGATCAAGTTTTATAAATTTTCCAAAATGTCCGAGAATATTCGCCGTGACCTCTTGGAACTCTTATCTCCGCCAGTCTGGCCACACGCAACATTGGAGGAAACCGGCTCAACGCCGCGATCATGCAGCTGACCCGACGTTCACCATTCCTGTGGCTTACCTCCACCATCACAAGATCGTCGAAAGCTCAGCCAACCAGCGACCGAAGGAGACAGCTCAATCTGTGGTCTGGCGTGCCTGGCCTTTGGTTCGAGTGCAGTCGCTAATGCGATTCGAGCAAGACGCGCAACTTGAAGTTCGTCGACGTCTGAAAGTGAGGAAGAAAATAATCCTGGCAGCTGCTGCGGTTTTAAAACTTGCTTCGGGTGCACGTGAACAAAATAAAGTTAATTGCCCGCCCAAAAATGGCGCTGAAAATTTCGCTGCGTTGTCATTAACTGTTGGAAAAAAGCATTCATCTTGCCAATCGCCCACGCAGGCCAACTGAGCAAATAGGTCCGCCGTGAAATGCGCCAAATGCTCGCCTGGCTGCTGTGGCTTTAAACGGTAATTAAGCATGATTTTTTCGGCATCGTCCAACGCTGTTTGCGACTTAACTGTACAGTCTGAACTTAGCAGTAAACATCCTAATGCTGCATCGACAATTACCGCAGCAGTTTCATGACTGTCGCTGTTTTAAGTTCAGGCTATCACAGCATACTTCAAGCATTTCCGTCTGCATTATCGCCGACGATTCACATCGGACGCTGACAACGTTAGACTAGAACATAACTCTGCTGCTCCAATTGCACTTTTCGCGTTGTATTTCACTGTAGGTTCCGAAAACTCTAGAGCAGCTATGTCCAACCCAAATGGCTTACTGAACCAAAAATATGTTAGTATCTTAACCAGGGTTGCATAATGAGTAATATATTAGTGAGGGCCGCACTTTGAATGGCTTACTTTGATCTTAACAAACTAAATTTAGCTTCAGTCAATGTACTGAACGCGTTCGAATCCTAACTGCAATGGTAGCAGACGTGTTAAAGTGGCACTGAGGACTGCCTGTATCAAAAATGTCAAATTCAAGATTATCAAAATAAAAATTGTTTGTCAGTATGTAGGATACTTTCACTTCAGCTAAAACCTAAACTGGGCCGCACAAAATCTTCGACTGGGCCACATGTGGCCCGCAGGCCGCGGGTTGGACATAGAGGCCCTAGAGCGATGTGGACGTGTTATTGATCGCAGTGAAACAAATTGTCAGTCTCAGGTTCGCGGAAGAAGAGTAAACATTAATGACGGCCATTTCTAAAGCAGAAGTTTGCTCTTTAGAAACCGTATTGACAGTTTAAAAAACTATACTGACAGCATGTTCATCAATGATTTTAGCGGCGCCCCTGAGAAACGCTATGATTTCAATCACGCTCTACCTGTATCAAGAAACTGAGGATCTGTTGCTTGAATCTTTGCGAAATGATTAGTGCTTTCAGTAAAGCAACTGATGACGTAGTAACCGCAAATATAACTCAAAACGATGAATTATAAAAGTTGCTCGTGGTACATTAATTTTTAAACAACCTGTTGTCTGGCAGTAGAGAACATCAGCTAAGTGCACTTTCTCGTCAGACTTTGTAGATTAAACGATAAGGTTGACGTTGCGTTGAGTGATTCACACCATGAAAAACTTTAAGCAATTTTGCGGTTCGATTAGAACAGGGGTTCCAGCCTTTTTACGATCTCGTACCACTTGGGCACCTTGTATTGGTTAACGCGTACCACTTCTTCCAGAACAACTAATTTGATCGAATCTTAGTTTATTCAGAAGAGTGACATACATTAAAATAACAATCAAAGACCGCAACTAAACTGAGATTTTTATTCTTGTTTACCTTCCACCAACTGGTTGATGCTTGTCGTAACTGTGCTAACAGCGCATCGAAAGTCATAATGTTACGAAACACTAGGAATAGCGGCTACAGGAAAATTCATGTATTTAGATACAAAGCCCGATGCGTAAACTAGAAAGCTGTGAATCCAGGTTTTAGTGAGAAATGGAAGTTACTCGCGTAAGTATGTGTATTGTTTTTTGCGACAAAACAACGGTTCGCACAGTTAATAGGTCACACAACATTGCGTATAGTATAGGCTAATACGGAAACTATAGCATAATTTAAAGCAAACCTCTACACAAGCAACGAACATTTACTGATTCATTTGTCACAAGAGATTGGTGAAAGAACATGAGGTCATCTAGTCTACCAACCCTGCAACACAGCTTTCAGTACTATCATAAATAGTCAGTGAAAAGAAAAGGTGATAAAAAACAAAGACACATGATATTTACAGATGAGTGCATGCCTATTCACACACAGTCTCCATAACGAGATAATCAATTTCACAGGTGTGGAGAGAACAAACACTTAAATTAATGTACATTTGTTTGGCAATGCAAATGTTTATATGACAAAAAAACAGCAAGGTGGAAAAATATCAAATGACAGACAGATGAAGAAGATTAGCCACATTATAAAGGGAAGCTTTTCAGTGTCTGTTAAGTATAAAATATCCAGCAATACATAATGAAAAAATTCTACAAATAACCTAGAACGGACAATACAAGAGTTAAAACAAATTCCTTTTGTTGATTTGCACCAACAAGCCCAGACAGTAGGTAATTTTTGTGCAGATGTCTCGCGTGACACCTGGAAGACCTTTGGGAACCCCTGGATTAGAACATTCTACAGCATGATTTTGAGATTATTTCTTGAACTAACGCTTTTGATCAAATGAAGAAGGCGGTTGTTGGTAACTATTTGGAAGAAATTTAATAAATTCGCTTCTCAATGTGCATGGTAGATGTTGCAGAGCTGCTTAGACTTATTTCTTATAGATAAGAAAACACTGTGAGCTACGAAACCTTAATCTAAAATAAAGATAACATTGCATGTTTGCTTTTTCACGTCTATTTTACGCTAAAACCTATTTTACTGAGGAAGGGGAAAAGTTCAACCAATTTTGTGAACATTTTTTGTATTAATGCTATAAGATCAACTTTACAATTACATTTAAAAAGAAACTATTGAACTAAGACGCAATGAATTTACTCTCTTCATTTCACTAAGTCACAGGGAGCCACAGCAGAGGCCGAAAGAGCCACATTCGGCTCTCCAGTCCCGGGATGCCCACCCGTGTAGCACTGGAATTTGAAAAACGCGTATTGATTGTAAGTTTTCGATTGTCAAGATTGTCAGTTCAATTTGCAGCTCATCAAGTTCACTAATTTCCAATAGTCATTTCGCAGACCGCTTGCTCGTGAACAACGCGGCACATAAGAAAACCTCAACTTGCTCTTTCGATATTTGGTTTATATGTTGGTTGTATTTAGCAGCAGCGCTTCTCAAGACTTGAAGAAAAATGGCGAAACAAAATATGTTGTCAGGGTTCAAAACAGAAGTGTTATGAAATGCAAAAATGGAAACATTTGCTATTCGTTTGGTTGGTTGTCCGCTCTGACCACTAAAAATACAGCCGTTGAACAAGCTGAATAACGGAATTCGCAACAAGAAAAAGCGGCACTAATGTTTGTATGACATTCTTTCAACACCGTCTTGCATTTCTTTTCTACAGTATTGTGACATCATTCTTAACAAAATATTTTGTAATGTAAATCTCCAATATGCCAGCAGTGGATAAAAGCAGAAAAACAGGAAAAAATGAAGTGATCGAAACACCTTTCTTCTTCCACTTCTTTCTTTAACGCTTCTGCCAGCGAGATCACAAAATGTCAAAAACGTTTCGAAAATTTAACTGACAAACTTAAAAATTGCGTTTTCCTGAATATTTCCTTCAAGAATATTGCAAGTCTAATAAATTTCAATTGCAGTCTCAAAATGTTTACTTCGGTATTATTAGCATTATTGCCTTGCTGCTTTTTTGGGCCGCACTGCAGTTTTTTGATGCGATTTAGTGACCAGCTGCTGCTGGCGAGGTTCAGTGAACGATACGGAAACGTCTGGCGTCGTTTCATTTAAAACTCACCTGAGACCCATTTACTTCAGTTCACTTTGTTTCGAGTCACGCCCGTTTAGAAACACTCAAACAGCTATCTTGAGGCAGTTTAATGACGACTTGTTTATTACGTTTTGCAATATCATTTCAAACTAGTTGGCGCTGGTCAGTTAGTTTGAAGTAACTGATTCCGGATACTAGAAAATTAAGTTTTCAAATGAATGCTATCAAAATAAAAGCCTCTATAACGTTTGCCATTGTCAGCTATTACAGTAAATCTAGTATTAAATTAGCAGGTCTCTAATAAACTAGCCACAAACTTTCGCAGTCTTGGCAGACAAAATTTTGAAACTCTACAACGAACCATCTCGGAAATAATTAATTATTAAATTTCGTCCTACTCCGGTCCTTGTTTACCACAACTCTTATTGCTGATTGACTTCTGAACTTTGATTTGAACTTTATGCAGTAGTTCATGTTTAAAACTGAGTGTCAAATAAGATGTGTGAGATTAGTTGATTTCAAAACGAGCTGTACGTTTTTTCGTAACAAAGTGTTTGGTGTTTTGATTTCGTGCTACCTTTTCGAGAACGGAGTAAAGGATCGAATTTAAGAAAGATCACAATGGGCTTGTTTGCACCTGTCTGGTTCGCAGAGGTTCAAGCAACGAAAACACTTCTTGGTCTGGCACGCGAGGAGTTTCAAAACCATTGTGTTTCAATGCGGAGTAAGACGCAAATAGCAACAATGCTCCCTGACAACAAATGGATTAAACGTCTTTTACAAGACCGAATGTCATAAATACTGTAGTTGACCGAGTTGCTGCTTACAAGCAGAGCTTTGCTGACTTAACATCCTCGAAGAGAGTGCGTGGATTTAATATCACCGCCCAATAATAATTTTTGTGGTAATTTTCAACGAGTGGATCCGAGGTACGAGACAGACGTAAACAAACTGAACAATAGGGCTCAGGTTTAGGTTATTCAGGAGTTTTCTCCAGCTGTTCTAACCTACATGGCCTGATCCTTAACAAGATGACAGAGCCCAGAACATGTAAGGAATTTTGCTTTTCTTCTTGAGATACAACAGACTGGCATGCGGTAAATTTGACTTCAAATCAACGAAAAACTTGTTTATTAGATCGAGCCATTTTGTTCGATTTTCACTCTGGAAACAAATCATGAAGAATTACTTTTTAGGGCCGATTTTTTCGAACCACGATTTTGCCTGGTCTCGCACAAACCTTCTTTTGTGAGAAACAACTGTTGCCGATCTTCGTAGAGCGATGTTTATCAGGCTTATTACGCAAATGCCAAGTCGCTGTGGAAATCGCTTGCTCGCCACAAGGGTGCAGATAAGAGGCTGCTATGTGCTACGAAGTTACAGTTGGTGTTGCACTATACACTGCAGACGCGCATACCAAACCTCCGTTTTATGCAAAGCTGCAAGTATGGACGTCGGAGAGTTTTTCCTCGGGGGCAATAGTGGATTTTTCCAGGGGCAGCGAATAGGATTTTTCCACGAGGGGCCAACAGTGATGAAATTTCATTTCATCCACTCGAAACTAAGAGAAATACCTTTTTTGCAAAAAACGTTGATAAGAAAACATCAAATTTCAAAATCCAGTGGGGGCTTGGCCACCCCTTACACCCCTTTCCGATGCCCACATCTGCAAGAAGTTTAGAAGAATAAATCGTTGGAAAAAGTTTAGCTTGTTTAAAGTGAAACAATGTATGCACGCAGCTTGCGATGAAAATCAGTACAAATGAAACTTTGGCATTTGAGAATGCAGATAAATCCTGACAGATCGGACAAAACTTTTGCAGCTTGCTGGAACCGCTGGCAGCAACAAAAATGTTTACTGCAATGTCTTTAGGGACGTTTTAGACTTTGCTTATAAAAAACTTGAAAACTTTTCTTGAACTTTATTGTGATCTAACAATACTCACGATACTCTCAAAAATATTTTACCGTCAACGTAGTATTTCTCATAGTAGCGAATTTTTCACTAGTTTTAGGTTTTAAAACGTAAAGCTTTATTGAATTTTTCAATTTTGCACGGAAGCCAGTGAACTGCGTCAAACCCTCTTTTTTTAAAACCGCAATACTGTTTGATTGTCCGATAAGTTGAAAAGTGGCACTGTGGCTCACGCAATGTGTAGGCGATTCGTTGCAGAAATAGCAAACAGTGCTTAGACTACTTGTTTCAAAAGAGGAAACCTCCGTAAAAGTTTAATAGTGTGATCCAGCTTTAATACCCAAATGCAACGACTAATGAGATATTGCTGGAAATTAGACGGAACTCGGTTGCAGGCACATTGCAGAACCAGCCAACAGCTTGATGGCATTATAATCTTTTGCTCAACTGTTTTATAATTTAAAAACAACACCGACGTTTCAGCCAACTAACAGCAGGTTTTTTTCATATGGAGTTAGATGGCGCTTTGCGACAACCACGGGCCTAGAGCGCCACGACTGTTTTCATGGACTTGTGGGTGTTGACTGGTTAAATTTGTTTCCCGGTACCACGGGGGATTCGTGAGAGGTAGCTTTAATGTTCATAAGCCGCAAGAGTATAGTAGTACCACTGAAGAATCTCAAAAACTTTAAAGATGCTTAGAGGATCACAAAATTAAATCGTTGCTAAACCCTATGCGAACGATTGCTGAGAAACTGGAAACATCCTATACCCACGCTTTTGATCGCCAAGGCGCGGTATATACTGCGTGCCGTCTGGGAAATATAAGCAGAAGCACTTTGGTGAAACCAAGTTTTTTTCAGTTTTAACACACACAAAAACAAACACACTAGCTGTAACAAAATTTGTGTCCTGACAAAAGTGCGCTTGCAAAACATGCATTATTGGGACACTGAGTGAACTGGTCACAAACTTGGATAAAATGTTGGTGTCGTTTTTGAAATTTTACAACAGTTGCGCACATAATTTTATTATGGTTGAAGCCAGGTTTGCTAACCATGTAATTTGCGTATGAAGAAAGCCAGTGGAGTCCGTATGAGAATTGACTGCATACAAACTTGATCTTTTTGGCATTAGCTGAACACTGATGTGAAAATGTATTCGTTACAGAATCTTTAAAATTCGCTTTCACGTTTTCATATTCAGAAAAAATTGACAGCTCATAAATTTGATGCCCGAACCCGCAGTGCAGGGGCGGATCCAGCCAGTAAGACAAGGACGGGGCGATTTCAATAATATTTGATAGTAAAGTCTCATAAGGCTTCGCTACTGTAAGAGGGACGAAGTATACTTTGCAAAGCTGCTGTGACAAAATAATGGACGACAAAATGGCCTTATATCGCGAATGCTGTTTCCCGGATTGTAAAAAATCATGCTGAATATAATTACTTTCGCAGGCTTCAGCGGGGGCGCTTGTCCCAATCGACCCCTGGATCTGCCCCTGCTGCAGTGTTCAGCGTTTAGTCACAGAAAGATAAAAATCTGCAGCCTGTAGCAAGAGCAATGCTTGGCTACACTTTGTGTCACTAGAAGAAGCATTTGTATCCAAATTTAAAATTGGTTGACAGTATTTTAACAGGAACTATCACAATCTACACAAAAAAATTTGCAAAGATAAAATGACGAATGCTTAGGTGCAAGATTTAGCACTATACCTTAAAGCAGCAGAAACAAAACTGAAAAGAATGAAGGCTAATCAAAACATGTGTATCTGCTTTATTGGAGAATGACGTGGGACGCAATCTGTTTGTCATTGGAGAATGACGTGGGACGCAAAACCTGCCGAAAATTTCGCTGCTAAATGAAATAGCTCAGCCGAGAGCTACCTTTTCATGGCAAATTTAATTAACCTTGTGGCAGAAAAAGGAATGTGATAGGTTCTCATGTGCATTTTACTTGGATGTAGAATAAATCTAAAATTTCAAAGCATTGTTACCTTGTTTATTGTTTATGTTATTGCCGGGTCCTTGTCGTGTACAAACGTATAAGTGCCAACACCCGTTCTGCAAAACTAAGTTATAAGTTAATATGTGCGTAAACAAGTCTCAGTTTGGTCACATGGGTAATCCCCTGCATAATATCGCCAATTATTAACTCTGCGCATGCATGAGCTGCCGTTGGTCAAGCAATCCTTGACTAGCTCGAAACTGCAGGAAAGTTATGCAAGAAAAAAAAGTTTCTACATTGGAATGCTTAAAATACCGAGACTGATGCTTTTTTTAGAATCGATTTGGTGTTAAATTTATTTTAGACTAGGCGTGGTGTGTTCGGTGTTATTGTTAACAAACAGATTTTTAATTTTGGGGTCAAGCCGCACAGCAACATTTCAATAAATGGTGAAACTATGCGCCAATAAGTTGCAGCATTTCACTTAAGCAAAACTCTTTTCAAATGGAGTATTTTCAAAATTGAAGCGCACAACTTGAGTATGTTTAGAGAGAAATATTTGACAAAATGAAGATGTTTCGTTTTTTCCTACATTAACTTGACCACAAATGCATCATTCGCTGTACGAAAGTAGGCGCGTGGCCCCCGCCGCAAGCAAGCAAGAGGAAATGAGCCCCGCTGACCATTTATGACACTCCAAAAGAGCACTAAAATGAGTATAATAAAACTGAACCTGACGTTATTGCAGCGTCAAGACAACACAAGGGTGACACAGCCGAATCCGATTGCAAATTGTTTGCTAGGAAATCGATTTCACGTCAGCAAACCTAGAACTTTTCATGACGTTAGTATTTCTAATTATTTGTTGACTTCGAAACACAGCTGTGGAAAAACAAACACCCTTGGGGGGTGCGAAACATTTTTGCCCTATTTTTTTATTTTTGCTGGAAAAATGAAAGAGCGGAATTACTACGCCAGTGAATAAAACATAAAAAAAGATTTACACTTTAGTGTCTTCCAACACAATACGCAGGAGAGGCTCAAGCCTTGAGGGTCCGTTGTTTACAAATTTCGTAGGTCCGTAATTTGTAAACAAAGACTTAGCATTTTGGAAACACTGAAATTCTTTACAAAATCTGACAAATGTTAATTTGCCACGTTTATAAAAAAAAATTTTTAATTCTTTAAAAACTTTTGCCCGATTTTTACCAACTTTTGTCCGATTTTCCGCAAACTTGTGAGGTGTGAGGATGGGACCGAACTGCCTGCAACTCCATCTCCTACGACTATGGTTCGGAAGGTGTGTGTAATTAAGAAATGCAAGAAAGGATAAAACACACTTTATCTACCTTGATACTATAAAAAAACATTTTAACTTGAAAGTCATGTGCACAAGAACTTTGAAATAAAGACTCTTTCAAATAAAAAAGGGAAGTCTTTGTGAAATAATCTTCGCGTCCCTTACTGGGCAATGCACAAAAATGCGTACTTGATCTCACTGCAGCCTGAAATATCCATGTCTGTCATTGTTTTCGTTGCTTTTCTTTTGCAACATGATGATCGCTGAGCCTATACACTGCAGCTTGAGTTTCCAGTACCACCAGTAAAATTCACTGATACGTGAAGTCAGGCAACACAGCTTTGTTTCACATGAAATTACCGCAGAAGCGTCGGGCAAGTTTCGGTTGACCCTTTCAACTGAAAATGAGGCAGGATTTTTTTTTTATATCTTGAAGCATGTCCAAGCGCTTTCGTTACTTTGCATTTGCCAAAACTTGCTTCTCATCCGCCCCTTTAGCAAACTTTTCTTCAACCTCTTCATTCCATTTCAATTGCATTACTCTTTTTTGCCAATACCGCTTGGTTGAATGATAAGGTTTCATCATTCTTCTCTAAGAGCTTCAGTTTTTCTGAGTCCATAGAGCAACTGATTACTGACAGCAGATTTAGTACCGTATTTCTTGCCTCTGTAGCCAACTTGTCCACAAAATCTTTCCATCGACATATTACAATTTTAACTCTAACGTTGCACTGAGTTGCATTCGAATCAGCCTCACCATAGTGCTGGGGCTCGATCGTAAGCGCTGTGATGATATATCAGTATTTGGACACTACGTCTCACAATTCAGGAGGCTTGAGCAAAAATTGGATCACAGTTCACTTGCAACGGAAAATTAAGTTCGCTCCGAAGAGCATCGCCAGTTCCATAAATATCGACATTTATGAACAGGATTTCATCTATGCTTGCTGCCAGGTTTCCCACACGAATGTATGCTCGATACTTCTCGTTAATTTCGTTGTCGCGTTTCTGTCTGGTTAGTACATCTTTCAGTTCCAGTAATACTAATTCAATTCTCTTCTTGGTGGTACTCGGCAACTTTTTTCACTGCTTCTAACTTAGTTAATCCAGTTGCAAGTGTTGTATCAGATATACCCGTGAATCCTGGCGAGTAGAACGTAAAAAATGGTCGACGATGGGTGGTGCCACACTTGTGTGTAATTCATTGAAGGCTATCTTCAAATCGGAGTGCTTAATTGGTTCCTTATTCTATTGTCCTTGCATAAAAAGGTTCTAGGAGATGAACACTACCAAGGCCGCACACACCGGTTTTATATAGGGCAGCGCTAACCTCTCTTACAAGGCATGCAACTTCGCAAGCCTGTTTGTTACATACGGATTTTTGTCCAAAAAATCGACAAGTATGCCATCGTAAAACAGTGGAACAGCTGCAGCTCACCTAAGACATCCAAATTTCTGGAAACTTAAAATCGAACGGAAACAGCACTACCAGTTGACCTACAAGTGAGCGAGCTGTTAACTAGCCTACATGTCCAACCATAAGTAATGTGACAAGGTAGGCTATTGCTTGCATTTTATCTTTTGCAAGAGGCAGCTTAATTTACCGACCAGGTACAGAGCATATGCTACGCCATAGATTCTATTTGAATAAGAGCTGATGCTGCCTAGGCTACTTCGTAGGCGAAATATATACTTTGCAAGATCTTAGTGTCTGATTCTTTGCTGGGAAAGGATTCCTTCCGATACACAGTGCTACGCCGTAACATTTCAAATTATGAATGAAAAATAAAGTTATTTGTCTATCACATCACAAATGTGTACTTTTTCCACCTTCCCTGTCGGGAAAGAGTAAGGTTGGTATTGGCAACCTGGTGAACCTGCTACGACTGATTAATCAGCAGTTGCTCCAAGGCGGGCCCTATTTTCACTGCATTCCAATAACTTAGGAGTCATACAACTTCTACTGGCCCAGTAATCATTCGTGTAAGTGGACGGAAATTTTTATTTTACAGCGCCCCTAGCCTAACACCACTGATCATGTCGAAAACGCTGAAAACAAAGCCAAGACTGCCAGTAACGTAGAAATGCAGAAACCAAAGCTAAACGTACCGGTGACAGGTTGTGTGTAAATTACAACTACTGAAGGATGTTGATAGAAAGTACTAAAATCTTTAACTGTGAAAACAATATGCATAAGTTGAGAACTTGCACAGTCATTAGATTAATTAGGCCTTGCGTCAAATTACAGGTGAAGGCAATAGAATTGCCATTGAAATTCTAAGTTCACACAAATATATTTTACGTCGTCACCGACAATATGTACATGAAATCAAGTATGAACATGAAAATTAAGCATCAGAGAAACACATACCATGAAATCTATGAAACACTTATAAAGGGGTAGAAAAATCATCTACATTTATATTGAGTTGTTACTCTTATGTTACGAGTGTCTTATCAATTAGTACTTCACGGTGGTTGAAAGCCGAAGCTAATATTTCCGGATTTTTAAAATCAGTGAAATGATCAGAATGCTAGCATAAATGTTTGACGACATCAGTAGTTTGATGATTAGATTTCGTTAAATATCTTTATCCTGATTTGAGACGCTCTTTTATTTTTTCACAGTTCTGTTTCAGTTTGGTCTTGTTGTGTTCTCTGTGAACTTGTGCGAATTTGTACTACACTGAATCCTTTTCTTTGATCAGTTAATACTTTAACTTTTAACAGTAAATCCTTTACCATTTTATTTAAAATAAAGACGTTTGAATAAAGCAACAACGCAACAAAGAGAAAAAAGAGATTTCTGCTTTCACAGACGTGTTTCACTTGTATTTGTTGTTTTCTACGTATAGGCGGATCCAGGGGGGCTAAGGGGGCTAAAGCCACCCCCTAAATTTTTTCAGATACGTTTTTTGATCGATGGGTCCCGACACAGAAACGTCGGGGTGATTTTTTGTATAGCCTTTAAATTAAATAAACCATTTCTTGCACAGGGATAGGGACGAAAATGCTAAATGCAAAGCTCATTTTGCTGAATTTGGACAGTCTCAGTGTGTTTATTTCACGATAAATGAAACTTCTAATAAACAAGTTTTTATAAAAAATATGTTCCCAATGTTATATAAACACGTAAGAATTTACATAAAGTATTTACATTACATATACGTTATATAAACCACACGTACATAGGCGTAGCCAGGGGGCCATGGCCCCTACAAATTTCTAGAATATCTAGTGCTTTAAGAGGCAGTATCTCAAACAATATACTGTTTTAGTTGCTCGCCTAAAAGCAAACATTTTGACCAACCCAAGCTTTTGGGCTGGCCATGCCACTGCGCACGTAAGTATTTAAATTCTTGTTTCATTTTGGTAAGATTGGGCTTCTTGTGGACAAAAGATGAATAAGCAGCAGACTCAGAACCGTCGCTAGAAAGTTTTCAATAGGGGGGCTTTGTCTTTGTGCGAGGGACTTGACACTCTAAAAATTGACAAAAACTTCACTGGTTTATAATGTTTCAATTTGGGGGATTGGAGCTTTGTTTCGGGGGGCTAAGCCCACCAAAGCCCCGCGTGGCAACGGGACTGAGTCGACTGTGGACAAAAGTCGAATAAGCTGCAGATCGTACTATTTTTTCCTACAAGCTTTTATGAAGGAGCACAGCTCATGTTATGACCGTAGTTAAGCGAAGGCATTAAAATTACGTTATAACGAACATACAATGCAGTTAACTACAGGCTAGGTTAGAACGCTCAGTGGCAGCGTAAACTCCAAAACAGCAAACTTAACCGTAAAACGTAATCTGCATGTCAGGTAGGCTAAAACGAAGCGTGTAAGATTAGCTGTAGGCTATGCTAAAGGTGACTACTGATTAGCATCAGACTTACCAGCAGGGGTGTAGTGGGGTGGGAACGGCGCTCCCACACCTTTTTGCACTAGTAAGGTGACTTGAAGATTTAGATTGTTCATTTCAATTTCTACGTGTAGCGCCTGGAGCAGCATAAATGAATAAATGACAAGTTATTCCGTGTATAGCACCGTAGCACTAAAGTGAAACAGCAAGATCGAGTGTGGAAATTCTTGTAAGCAAATCAGTCTCCCTTTATGTTTGGTGTGAGAACGGCGTTCCCATACCTCATTTTTTAGCAATGCACCCCTGCCTGCCAGGAACAATTTTTAGACAAAAGTTCAGCTCGGCACGAAATCAGATGTTTTTTATCGACAAACTTTCTGCTGTCTCTAATCATTTTTTTTCAACCTACTGTACAGTATTTCCAAAATTGCGTTACCGAGATATTGTCGCATTTCGTACAAAAAATTGAATGTCTGAGAATTTGGTCATTTGACTCACTGCAAACTTCACGTGTCCAAATATTGTCTGATAATTTTCAATGCCCTTATGATGTAATAAACACCTTCCAGGGCAAAGTGCCAGCATAATTATTGCTTTCGAGTTTTTTGGTATGTTTGTCTTGTCTCTACGCGTAGAAGCGTTTTTTGGGTGGAGGGAAAGTTGTGCTTGTTATCGAAATAATATAGCTTTTTTCAAATTTCAAGTTATTTTCTATGGTCAAATGACTTCGATAATCAACAGCATTTTCTGTTAAATAGTTTGTGATTGATGGTTTGTCACTGATGGTCAGGTATTTTTGTAAACAAATTTCGCCATTTTGGCTAGACAATCGTGATGTGCAGGGGCGTAACGAGGTTAGATGGCGCCTGGGGAAAGAAACAAGTTTGGCGTCCCCATTTTCGAACCTGAGATCTTTCGGAAGCAAATATACTGTTTTGAAAAAAGTGGTTATGACATTGTTGTGACTCTTTGCCCCCCGCAGTGATTCGGCGTCCGGGGAATTGTGCCCCCTTGCCACCCTCGTTACGT
>JGI24159J19872_10000187_pt1 | contig 44809 bp, 33 predicted proteins | sample Ectturendosymbi4_FD_19872 | JGI IMG/M metagenome (IMG submission 19872) | reverse complement strand
CTCGAATTATAACACAGTTTTCAGCAAATGTCAGAGCTCCACACCAAGACGGGACCAAGCAAGGTCGGAGATTTAGTCTCTCCACCTGGTGCTGACGACCTCTGGATCGCTTTCCCGCAAGACTTGCCTCGCCAATATTTCCTGGGACATTCTGGTCAATGGCCTAACCAACGTAGCTGAGATCTGTCGATTCAGAGGAAACGTGTCTTGACAATCAGGGCTTTGTGAATTTAACAGCTGCACACTTTCTCGCGAAGCGTCACGCCGTGAACTCTTCGCAAAAGTCCCTCTCTGTCCCTTGTACTTGAGATAGCATTCTTTCGGTCATTACAACTGGTGTTATTTTTTGCCCGAAAAAGTATAAACAACCTGCTCCATCAAATGTTCTTCTGAATGATGTAAAGTTACAATTTTCTGACCAAGTGAAATTACCTTAATGGTGTGTGGGCTAAATGCCTCACTGAAGGATGATGATGATATTCATAGCCAAGTCAAATCGCTGTACTGTGCAGCAAACAAGATCATAGGCATTTTCGATAAGTGCTCTCCTGCAGTTAAAAACACTCTCTTACATGCCTACTACATGCCAATGTATGGTGGCAAATTGTCGAGCAAATAGCCTACACACGGGCTAGTATGAAGCGCTTATGTGTTGCGTACAATAATGTCTACCGAACCATGCATTACATACCCAGAAATGTAGGTGTTCGCCCACACCAGGTTAACCATTGTGTTAGGACCTTTAATGCCTTGCTGAGAAACAATTTGTATCGTTTTTTTAACGCTGCGCATCTTCATCTAACTTTTTTATCCGATCGCTTCAAATGTCTGATGCTTTTTACAAATCGTCATTTTTCCTCAATTATTTAACGTTGCTGTATGACGGCGACCAGCTGCAGTATTTGTTGATGCATTGTTTCGATGTTCGCGTCTCATCAGTATTGCTTTTATGTAGCAGCAAAAGACCTCTGTGTGGTTTGTGGTGCTTCAGGATTTCGGTATTTTTCGTGTGGTTCCTCTATTACCTTCAACATGTTGACGACGTGTACAAGCCAAACATACAAAAAGTGAATATATATAACTGGTAAAACACTAACCGCCCAATCCTGCTTTAAATTCAGTAAAAACAATTGGCTGTCAGCCTCATGTTAAATGCGTTGCAAAACATTTGAAACCTGGATTACAATAAAATATTTACATGCCTCTCTGTGTGTCGGTGAGTATAGAGCCATCTGCCTTATTTTTCATTTTATTTCCTATTAGTTGTTTTCCTCAAAATTTTATGTTAAGATGCCTTGATTTCTCTCCCACTGCCACGAGATCCTTGTATGACGATGAGCGAATGACGTTATAGTTGGGGCGCTGTAAAAGCGGTTTTGCTCCTCTCAATGTTGATTGTGTGCTATCACCTACTCCGCAATGCACAGTGACTAACCATTTTTGTGCTCCCGTGTTGTTCGATTGTGCTCGAAGTGACAGGGACCGAGTTTGCCAGAAATCTTTGGGGGACGATATACGTGTTGTTGTGCATATCACCCAAATATAATATTATTGTCTGCGTTTTCATGACGTCACCATGTGCACTCAACCGTAGTAGGACCCCTTTTCGTAAAATTGGCAAAATGGGAGGCAAATTATGGAAATGATATATTTTGGCGCTCAAGTGACCCCTGCCTATGTCCGTGGCGTTATGGCAGTTTTAAAGTACTGTGCTGGTACTTGACAATGATTACTAGGTATTTTCGTCTTTACCAAGTAAACACAAGACTTCAGTATTAGCACTTGAAGAATTCTTTGTTCAAAGTACATAAAACAAACACAACACTTCAGTTATTCTTTAAAAAAACAAACAATACATTAAAAGTAGAATTTATGAACATGTATTTCTGAGATTCAAATAACGCAGTTACATAATGCAATTCCAATTAAGAAACATTTATCCTGGCAATGTTTCAAAAGTACGCCTAAATCGTACCGTTGTTTGTCATGCACATCGGGATAGCATTCAAATTTTGCCAAACACACGTCACATTGCATCACTGGATCTCACAAACTCCTTGGCAATATCTTGGCAGGATAATTCACTTAATATGTCATCGTACATGTCAAATAACGACATGATTTAAGCGTGCTTGGGTCATGGTAGAAATTTGTACAACTGCATCAGAGTATTGGGGGGCAAAAGATATTGTGGTCCCCATTGTCCAAAAGTTGGGAGACATGTCTCCCCCGACCCCCTGAAAGTCAGTCCCTGGCTCGTGATATGGACCATGCGTCTGCGACAAAATAAATATAATCATTACCCAAGATTGAAAACCAGCCTTCCCAACCTTCATCTTTTTGACAACTGTTGTAGGAAGATTTATGAGACAGTGATGGTCTATTTCTTCCCCAAATGTATTGTGTGTCAGATCTTGTGAGAGCATCCGGATTTAAAATGTCTATGAAATACTCTCTCCATCGGCCAAGGATATCCACTTCATTGCTGAGTAAGACACGATTATGGCATTTGATGGATCTAGGAGTATGTGATATGTTGCCGCGGAGACGCTGGATGGTTTGACAGAACATTATGTTAGCTTACAAGTACAGTAACTGGAATCCAGTTTATTCCCGAAATTTCACACTATTGCATTTTCGACTTTTTCAGCGTGAGAGATGCGTACTTTCGGACCCAAGCGTATCGCGAATGCAAAGAAGAGTCAACTTTGCACTGAAGCCATGCTTCGTAGGGTATACTTTCTTTGCTGGACGCTATGATGAAATCCGACCTGAAATGCTCAAAACCTTGAATTGAGAGAGAGTTCTTTGGCTGACTCGTGTGTGTCAAGTTGCCTGGTGTTCTGCAATGGCACCGATTATTTGGAAAACTGGAATGATCATTCCCGTATGCAAAACGGGAGACAGGAGAGAATGCACTAACTACAGGTGCATACCTCTCATTAGCCTCCCGTGGAAACATGGAGTGCTTTGTGTCTTGGAAAAAGATGCCGCGAAATATTGAACCGAAACTGTGGGCTAACCAGTGCATTTTATGTCCTGGCTGTAGCACAACAGACAAAACTTTCGCTCTCCAGCAAATTTTTGAGAAATCTTGGAATACGCCAAAGACATCTAAACGTGCTTTGTCGACCTCGAGGAAGCATAAGACCGGGTTCCTCGTAAAAAGCTTTGAAGAGTGTGTGGGGAGTAACATGTTGACGGGCGCTTGATGCTGGTCGTCAAGTATTGTATTCCTGCTCAGAAGCAGCGGCATAACGGGGAGGACAAAGGGGGCACAATTATCCGGGCACCGAATCACCCTAAGGGCGGCAAATCACTGCGGGAGCCGCAGAATGGCTGCGGAGGGCGCCGAAAAGTCCCAACAATGTCACAAGTACTTTCTTCAATACAGTACTGTACATTTACTTCCGAAAGACCTCAGTTTCGAACATGGGGGTGCCAAACTTGCTTCTTGCCCCGCGCGCCATCTAACCTCGTTACGCCCCTGCTAAGACGTTTGTGTCCGGCGGAAGTAAACACATGCGTTTACCGTGAGTCTTGGACTCCAATAAGGGTGTGATATGTCAGTAGTCCTCTTCTTTCCTTGAATAANATCTTTCACTTCCTAGNTCCAACACATGGTTTACATTTTTGCCGTTGTTTGCCACACCGAGTCGTTTCGTTCCGCATGCGGCAGATGACGCTACAGTTAGTTTGACCAAGTAACACTCCACCTCGGATCCGAGCAGTGGCGTGCAGAGGGGGGGCGAACGGGGCGACGGCCGCGGGCATCCAAGGCAGGGGGGTATCCAAAGATTTAAATTACAAAAAGTAAAATGCTGTAACTAGATGATTTTCCTATTGTAAGGTTACTAACACATGCTGCATGGATTTAATTTTTCGAAACTTTTTGAATGTCAGCAGTCAGCATTAGTTTTTACGTATTCAAATGCCAGTAATTCTTACATTCGTCAATTCCAGGGGCCTGTACTCTAGGTGTGCGGCGCACACCCAATCAAACTGATAGTGACGTTACCTTTTTCGAGATCGTGCGATCAAGGAAACATCACAAAAAAGNTTGATGGATCATTATGGACGTTTAATTGATTTCTCAGCCAAATTTCAAAACTGTCCTATTTCATTTTGCTTGATGTAGCTGAGTTTTGATTTATCACTAGTTTCCCGTTTCGTTTTTTGATGTGGCAACCCTGGGTGTGCGCTAATACAGCCGCACACCAGGACTTTGATTGGACTGGATCCGGATTATGACAAATTTTGTTGATTTTGGGTTGGATCCTGACTGTAAATGCTTCACAAATTTAGGATAAGGATCGGATTTGGTCTGAGGATTTTGAATTTCTTAAACTGTGGTTGGAATTGGATTGCAGCCTTATGTTTTTGCAGTTGTGAACTGCGCTGACGTAGCACTGAGTGTGTTCTACTCCCCTGTTTCAACGTGTTATCGGATATTTTTGCAGTTGTGAACTGCTCTGCTTTAGGGTTGAGTGCTGTGCTTTTCTCCGGTCTCCTAACTTGGATCGCTGATATAATTTATGTTCATTACAGTGACACATTGTACAACAACAAGTAAGAAGAGTGCGTGTGGGTAGAATAATGTGCGTGCAGTGTCAACAAACTTCGCCAAAACGTTGCTTTGCAAACGTGAATATGACTTCGTATTGTGACGTCACAAACAACGTATAACTAGTAACAATGACCACCATACGCCACTGCTCAATACAAGAATTTGGTAAGGGGGCATACAATCAAGAAGTCGCCCCGGGCATCACCTGACCTCTGCACGTCACTGCCCCCGAGTCCGCTGCGTTCCGGCAGCTCGCTGAACAAGGCCCTTTCGGCTTTTCCAGACGCACGTTGCAAACTACCAGGTGGTGATCGGTCGACAGTTCTGGACTCCTTTTGACACGAACGTCCAACACTGAACGGAATAAGCCAGCGGAAAATATACATGAGTGANCGTTGACCCAACGAACATTTGCATAAGATGTACGCGTACGCANCTCTGTATTTGAAGAAAGTGTTCATTATGCGCTGTTACAGCATAGCTTCAGCAGGAAACTTCCGTCGTCNTTTACACCAGCATCACCATGTTGACCAATCGCACCCTTCCGTTCCTTGGCATCGCTCCCAACGTGTGCATTGAAGTCNCCCAGAAGGATCGTAAATTCGGTAGTTTTAACCCTTCGCAGAGCGTCACTAATTTCTTTCACGAATTCCTGGTACAGTGGACTTCAGTTTAGGCCAGATACGTGTCGCCTATCAAACTTAGGGAGGGTCTAACAACTTCAACCTCTATGTGCACACCCTTCCTCTAGTGGGATCCATTCAGCAACGTCATTTTCCAGTGAGGGCTTACAAATATCCCCGTTCTAGCGTGAGCAAACTTTGCTGGCTCAGTGACAGTGAAAAAATGTCATCCTTGATGACAAATGCCGGTACAGAGAAGTGATAGGGTTAGATTTCATGTTACTGCAGAAAACAGCAATGCACATCTCGCTGAAACATGAATGATAAGCATACATTTATAGGCTGGAATGACCCGTATCCACAAAATGTTACGTAAATAAGATACTCAGTATAAACGTGATGGAGAAAGCTATTATTAGTGCTTTTATCAAACGAATTACGTACAAAAGAAGTATTTCCTGCGCGGTATCAGTAAACCACCACGAATTCAAAATTACTCAAAAATGTTTCAACCTATGCCGCATATGCAAACAAAATGTTTTATTTCAAAATGGCGTCTGTCAGTGATGGAATGTTCTACCACAGTATGCTTTGAGAATGCGCTCGACAAATGTGGTTTAAGACATCCATCTTAAATTGCATTAATCTAGGTTTATTTACACGTTGATCGTTGGAAAGTGGGTGCAAAAATCTTAATCCACACAAAATAAAGATCTCAGTAAAATCGATTTGTGCAGTATTTAGAAACTGGCTACTCAACAAGGAATGCTTTTATCTTTTGGCGGGAAGAAAAAGAACAGTTAAAACATTAGCTTTTGTACAATACCTGATACACAGCTTAACACCAAAACCGCTTTCGGTTGATAAACCAGATCTCAAGACTTTGGCTTCAAAATTGTGTTTATCCATGCGATTCCCGGTCGCATCATACCGAAGGCTTGAAAAACCGTGCATGCGGCCTGTCTGTATCGTGACCGGTGTTAATGGGCGTGTCAAGGAAACGGTTCACCCGCGGTGCTCCCACTGACTCGCCATCAATGCAACATTCACTACGAAAATAGTCGTGTGGCCCCCGGCGCAAGCAAGCGGAGATGGGCGCCGCAGACCACTCGCGACACTCCGAAAGCAGTAGGCTNCAAAACCGAGTGAAAATGAAACTGAACTGAGCAACTGAAGCAAACACAAAAACAGTGCAAACCAGAGCGGTGGGCTTTCCACNCGACTACAGCATTTGCTTTGTTGCGAAAACCTTTACCACGATTTAAGTTTCTCAAAAATTTTAACATTAGCATAGAGCAATCAGACATTCTAAATTATATCGTAATGTGCAGTCGGATGGACTTAAGTCTGGCCGTTGCAAGCAGGATCCATCACTTTTTCTACTGCTGGAAGAATCGGTTCTGAAAGAAATTTTGCAATAACGTTTTTGATACGTATAGTAAAAACAACCAACGGACTATGTTGCGGAAACGAGGAATAATATAATTGCACACATTCAACATAATCTGATGAGACTTGCGAACCATTTGAAGCATTTCATATCGTTCAAATGATGAGAACGCTTTTGTACTTTTTCTGGTACTGCGTTTCATCCACTTCTCGCATGTATCGAAATGCGATACGAAACTGACGAACCAAAGCATCGTGAGTTATGTCGTAGACGAGCGCTACCAATAAATGGCTCTTGCTGCTGAACGGAGGTAGGTGCGCTTTTGCTGCACACAAAGTAACCAGAAAAACAGTTGATCGTCGTCGATTGGTCGCCTCTCGTCGCCTTTCAGCGAGTTCCTTTAAGCCAAGCGACCCCTAAACAATTTGCTGCCGGTTCAATAGAGATTAGGTGTCCAGTAACGAAGTGACATGTTCCGATAGACTATGCGGATGAAATATGGTCCGCGCAAGCCTCCATTAAACCACCAGGTCATTTTCCCATCAGAGCCACGTAAACACATCCTCGGAAAAGTGGTAATTGTGTCCGATTTAATCCACCTAAAGAGATAAACTGCTAGTTTGTGCAGGAACGCCTGGTTAGTCGTTTGTTTTACACCAGACTCTGATTGAGAGTAACAATTGCTCTGAACGTTATGATAAACTTCCACACATCAGAATTTCGTTTGAAATCAAAACCGTACCATTTTTCCTCTGTGCCAATCTGTTCTACCCATTGTCGTTGAGCAAGCTAGTGTTCAAGAGAAAAGTGCCGAGCACTTAGCATCGTCACAGGTTATAGTGTATCCTGTATGCAGTGGTTATTACGCCACGCTTGCGGTATCAAATAGAGGTAAGTGATGCGAGCGGTCACTTTGCCGAGCAGTTCTTCGCACCGCTATTGACTGCAATCAAACACTGAAACTGCAGTAAATTTTCGGTATTACAATTTGACCGACACTTTATCCGGATTGGGCGAAGATCTGGTTTATCCGAAGACAGTTGTTTTTAACCTGACGCCATCTACGTAGCAAGACATCGGTGAAAGCATCTAAACTGAACACAGTAATGACCCAGCGGTGGAATTCCGTGGAAATAAAACGAATTTACTGATGATGTATTTACAGTCACATTTCAAAAGTAGTAACCGTGATATTCAGTCGCTTATGAACAATCGGAGTGCGTGAGTTTAAGTTACTTGGCTGTGAAGAAATCAGTAATTCAACACTCGAAGCAGTGAATCTTGACACTTTGCGCTCAAGTATGTTTATTACATCACATACGTGTAAAAATCATCCGGCGATGTTATTCCAGGTCACAGCCGCAAAGTGTAAAGTTTGCAGTAACTCATTCACAAACTCCTCGAGTCTTCCCCTTCATTCTATTTTATCAACGAACGGCCAGTACATCTCGGTAAAGCAAATTCAGAAATAGATTAAAGAAAAGTGGGTTGATAGAAAAAAGCAACTGATTTCTTATGTTTAAGTTTCTATGTTGGAGAACCTAAACTTTGTTTGGATGGCTAAGCCCCTATAAGGCCCCTGTGACGACGCCGACGGGACTGGCACTGGCGCGGAGCAACTGGCGGTAAAATCCGGTTTGCGAGATGAAAAAAGAGCAAATTTTATCCGAAATGCGCGAAGATTCGGATTATCTGAAGATTCTTTCAAGAAAAACGTTAGAAATCATTCGTATCACTAATTTTATCCGGATTCGGCGAAGATCTTGTTTAACTGAAGTTTGCTCTATGCCCTCTAAGTTAGCCAGTAGTACTGCGAACTACATTTTTTATATCAAATTGAATGGGCATGCTTATAGTTACTTACTGTTACTCTTCGGAGCAAGTTGTTTTTTTTCCAAAAACCATTTGAAGAAGAGATTGATTTTATTGTAAAGTGTCCAAACAATTAAAGTTAAATGTTTTTTCGGTTTTATTTTTTGCGCATTTCCAGGCATTATCGTATTTTTTTTTAACTATAAGTGCAATGTTTCGGGAAAACTTTCAAAACGACCACGCTAAATTCGCATACTCTGCTGTTTGGGAAGTACGGTTTCTTTTGCTAATGGGCTCTAGCTTTCAATAGCATTTACGGCAACTATAATCTAACAACCGTGGTTTTGCATGGACACAAGTCTTTCGTCTCGAGTATCGGCACAATATTGTGTTTTTTATACAAAAAAAGCCTGGCGGGTGCAAAAAATAGCAATTCGCACTCAGTTGTTTGTATACATAAAGCTTGGACGGACCCCCAGGTCACTGTTCTATAAGTGCGTGTTATGACCTCACTTACGCGGACAGGGGTCGGATGGTTTACACTGCTTGTTTGTAACCCGATCTTCTCATTGTTTTTGCGAAACAAAACATATTACTTTCTTTATATATTGGATTAGCATTGCCATCTCGAGCAATTCAAAATGCTGCTTTTCAGAATTTTGTCGGGCATACCTTCCTATGATTTACTGTAGGTCAGCTGAGATACTTCAGAACTGGTGTTTCTCAAATTAATTTCCATGAACAAGAGTTCTGTGAGAAAGAAAAGCACAAAAAATCACTTTGCAGCCCTTGTTTCGTCAACTTTCGCAAGAAAGACAGTTTTGAAGCATTTTTTCGCGCCAGTTCAGCAAATTTTATGCATTTTCTGATTTCAATGACGCAGCTCTATCGGAAATAATTATGTTTGATTGTCATAAGAAATGTCATAAGAATGACTCAGGCTCAGTTTTCGTGTTGCGTCGGACTCGTGTGTATCTCTCGTACCTTATACTGCATTATGCTAATGGTTTCACCTGCGCTTGCGTGGTTAATGGAAATGTAGGAATATAGGTACATGGAGACGCGAAGATTTGTAAACATCATCTTCTGTACATTGAACTACTGTATCTATTTGCAAAAGAGGACCCACCAAGCAGCAATAGGTTTTATGAAACCGACGTTCGCTTTTAGCACAACACAAGGTAAACGTTTTTTTTCTCCAAAACTTTGGGTGTGCGTGTTGTAAATGTAGCCCAGCTTTGGCATGCAGATTCGTGAAAGAAACACACCAAATTCTGTCGGCCATAACCGACAAAACGTTTTTATTGAGTATTTGATCCTATTGCGTGAGTGCTACGTGACACTGCACCACACTGCACGCTGCTTCCGGGAAATCACGACAAAGCAGATGCTCTTTGTTTCAAGAGCTTTTCTCTGCAAACGCCCTGGACTTGGTTAAACATATACTAGCACGCGTTCTACTACCAAGCTTATGAAGCACAGCGGGTGGAGCATACATGAGCAAAAAGCAGTAAATGCTGGTGGCAACTGTTACGAATCACCATGAATAGCCGAAAGAGCAGCAAGTTGTGTAGGGAAAAGCTTTTCTGAAACTGCTTGAACAACCGCAAACACTTGAAGCAAAAGGTGGCAGCCATGAAATAAACATCTTAAAGAACAGCTGAGAGGTTTTTCTTCATCAACATTCCTCTGGCCTATCGCAGTAGAACGGTTTGAGTTACTGGTATGTTTCAAGTCAGGGTCTCGGCTGATTGTTCCTGGTTTTGCTTTGAGCGGTTGCAGCGCCGGATTTGGATGGTGGGGAGCCTGGGGCCAGTGGCGTACGCAGAAAATTTTCATGGGGGGGTTTCATTCAGTGGCATATGGTGGTTATTTGTTTCTGGTGTGCGGTCTTTGTGACGTCACAAGTTGACGTTATATTCATGTTTCCAAACCAACGTTTTGGCGAAGTTTGTTGACATAATATCCATACTCTTCTACAAGCCACCCCCCTTATTTTATGTGACATTGCACTGAATATAAACTATCATCGCTCCAAGTAAGGATATCGGATGAAAAGAAAATCAATGGTGCAACACAGGAGTTCATAACTGCAAAATTTTGGCTGCGTGTTGAAAAATGATAATAAAACACACTCATCACTGCGTCAGAGCAACTTACAACTGCAAAATTAGGCTGCGCTAATGTCTCGTTGAATATGAGCAGTCGAGCATAGGTGTGCGGCTGGACTGCCTGGACTGTCCGGTTTGCAAGATCGAATCTTGCTAAACTGCACAACAGCGTTTGCCAACCTATCTTCACCAAAAAAAACGAGACCTTGTCCCAAAAGAGCCAGATAGCAGTTTTGAGGCATATACTGTATACATAAAACACGCACAACCACACACAAAATAGACATTAAAACTCGTCAAAAACATCGATATAACACAAGTCCAATCTTTATAAGCATATTCTTTCCCCGTAATTACACTGCCGTACATTTGTTTTTTATCAATAACATAGATCATTTTTAGGGCAACAGTAAAATTTTTGCAATATTCTGTGCACCCTGCATGGTAATAAACCCTCGTCGCAAGAGATTTGTAATGGATATGCAGCTCAGACAATGTTTCACCAGAGCCAAGCATATCCGACTGAAAATTAGTCAGAAAAAGCCAGATTTTTCTGACTTTTTTTATTTCCAAAAAAGCCAAAGGTGTTCAAAAAAAGCCAGAATTTCACAATCTGGCTTAAAAAAAGCCAAATTGGCAACCCTGCTACGCAAGAATTGAGAATGTGCATAAAGTACACAAGCAAACTTTCAAGTTTTTTTATGTATAGATGTCCAGAAAACTTAGTTTTCCTTTTCCCCTGCTGAGACATTATGAAATGCCTGAATGCTTCTATGTTAAAAACTGCTGTTTTGAGCTCGCGCAACAGTTCTTTCATGCTACATAATTTGGTAATGTAGCCAATACGGTCAGCGCTTGCGCTGATCAGCCATAGCAGACAAAATAAAGGCAATTATTTCGGATAAAGTGAAAAATCGCGGAACACAATCTTTAAACATACGCAGTGGACGATAAGTCTGCAAAAAGTGGTGAGATGATTTCTGGACGCAGACGATTACCCTGATTCTCACCAAATTATTACTTTTTGGCCCATTTACAATGTTCCTTGAAATTTGCATGCAAATTTATACCGTGGTATTTGCAAAATCGACAAATTAACAAGCATAAAGGATGCGAAAACATTTAATTTCCTTTGCGCAGGTAATAAAGATATTGTAAAATATCAAGCTCATGGGGGGGTTTAACCCCAAGCCCCCCCTTGCGTACGCCCTTGCCTGGGGCCCAGGCGTGGTGGGAGGTCCCATGTGCGGATACGAAATGTTTAGGTAGGGGAGGATCAATGAAGTCATTAGTATTTCGAAATACCATTAATATTTATGACGTAATCTTGTGACGTCACATTTGTTAACTCAACTGTAACAAAACTTCATGATGCATCATGGTATTTGACAAGGATTAGCGATTTGTGAAACTGTTGCAAAACCAGTCGCTGGAAGCATCGCACCTTCTTTTTTGTTAATATTTGCTTGAAAAAAGTTTTAAAGATTTTTTGGAAAAATTTTCTGGGTAATCCAACGTTTTCGTCATCTCTAAACGCCAGTCCTCGCTCAGCAATACATTTTACGACAGAAAACAAACGTTGCAGGCGGAGGCGATTTCCGATATTGTTCGCATCGATTGACCTGACTGGTTAGTTCTATATCAAATCTTCATAGTGATTAATTACATCTGCGATTAAAAGTAATCGTGGCATCTATATTTTCCATTGAATGCTCGTGACTCCTCAGGCGCTCAAGAGCGCGCTTCCAGTCGAAGATTCCTTTTCTGATAAGGAAATGAACACGTTTAGTCGTATCCGTGCACATCCGTCTACAAGTGAAACATTTAACACAAGTTTGTGAAGGAGAAAAACAAAGCTGTCAACTTCTGTCAACTACTTCGTCGTTGTGGTTCTGGCGATGAATAAGACTTGTAGTGCATTTCCGTGACAACTTTCTGTCTTTTCTGTGTGGTGGAACATCATCTTTTTAAAGTGACTTTTCATCGCAATGTCAAAAAGAACCTGTTTCATATTTCAACCAATATTCCCGCATTTTTTCCGATATATTGGCTGGCCAGAGGGTCCAGAGACCGATATCGTTGCCTCCAGTGATAGCGTCAGCCATCTCATCTATCGTGTTTTTCGATTATGCATCTTGACGTTCTTCTGCTACTGCACTGGTTAAACTTGGTCTGTTCTCATCGTTACGTCCATCTAAATCTGTAACAACATGTTCTTCGCTTTTCTGTCCTCTTACAGGTTCCGCAGAAATGTCTCCGCTGGACTTCACTGCCACTGTAAACGTCACTTGAATGTTTCTTGGCTTGGTTGCAATTTCTTCCTCTCTCATTTTTTCCTCTTTTGCTTTTTTACGTCTTTAGAACCACTTGGATAAGCTCTACACTTGTTAAGATGACGATCTCCCTGTTGTCCACGTTTATTTATTAATACGCTCAATAACGCTGCCACATTTTCATCGCAAAAAGGGAGGAAAACTTACGACTGTCGCTTACTTGAGTGTATTATCTACACTTAACAAGTCAAATAACAACTAGGCCTATTGATAAGTTTTAGGCATTGAAGTAAGACTTCCAGTGCAAACGATGTTTCAGTCAAAGCATATAAAATCCTTATTTACTTGTCCTATTTAGCTCATGAATATTTTGCAGTTTCCTCAAACCTATTTAAAGTGTAAAATCGCCTTCAATAATATTGTGAAACTAATTGTATGAAAGATGTTTTAAATTGCATACCAGCTTTAATAGAGTACAAACTGGTCCAACCAGAAAGATTTCTCTTTCTGTTAGGTTTGTGGCTGCATCAAGGAAAAAAATCGTTCCACATCATTAGCGTAAAGAGCCATAACGCTGAACTAAAACTGTGCAATCTTCATCAGTTCGCTGAAGCATTCAATGGTATTGCAAGCTGCAAAATATTTCGCCAAACTTTCATGTTCCATCATTTCACAATAAACTGCATTTGGTTGATGCCTTTTTTGCACGAACTCAAATAAGTTTGGTGTTGGTCAAACAGTTTAGCTTTTTCAATAGAAACGTTTCTCTCAAGCAGGTACTACTCACATGTTTCAACATTTTCCAATTCAGTTGTTTGCAAACGGATGAATCTAGTCAAAGCATTTAAATTCAGCAAATAAAGTGGTCCATTCAGCCAGATGCGCAACAAAAGACGCGTACAATGCAGATACACCTGACATGAATAATACACAGTCACGATCAGGGGCGGATCCCCCTAAAGCCAACGAAAGTTACGTTATTTAGCATGATCGTGTACAATTCGGAAAACTGTATTCGCAATATAATTCGGAAAACAGTATCCGTAATAAGACTTGACTATACCAAATATTACTAAAATAGACCCTTTAACCTTACGGGCTGGATCCGCCCTGGTCACGATCCTTGCCTTCTCTCAGTCTCTGAGTGTTCAATGCTGATTTAACTTAGCTTGATATGTACATCTGATTGTCTCAAATGAATCCTTGCCTTCACAGTGGCGAAACACTATACAACCTCAACAAATGATGCTTTGAACTTCTCAATATTCTGAACTTGCTCATTAAAAGCAACCAGAAATGACTGCGAATGTCTTGTCTTAAACAGAGTTCGCTCAGAGAATTTTCAAATAAACGTTTCAGAACAACAGTTGGCTTGTCGATGGACATGAAGTGTGAATGTGATGCTGGGTACATTTGAAGCATTCTTGGCAACCTAGGATAAAGTGATAGCCACCTGGTTACGCTGTGAGAAATAAGTTTTTGGTACTCAATATCCGCAAAGTCACAATAGTCTTGTCACACTCTTTTGCAAACTTCGTAAATGCAACCACACATAATTCACTCAGCTTCAAAATCATGTAGTCGTTTTCTTCTGACGGATTTCTTCATTCTTTTAGCATTACTGATTAGCTAATTATTAGAAAGTATTACACTAAGCTATGTACAATACACTGACCATCGTCTCACCGTTCATCAGCAAAGCTAGTACAGTACCAGTAATGGAGTCAGAAGTCCACGCTCTAATGCCAAAGTCATTGGGATGTTGAAAAAAGATTAACCACTGTTTTGTAATGATTAATGTGAAAGCATTCCCGCCTTTCCAGCTGAGAATTAACTCAAACAAAACAGAAATTAATTAGACAACTTGCAGGCCCTCCCATGCATAAACTATGCTACGCCACCAGCTCGTATCTTGTTGCGCGTGAGTAGGGACATCTAACTGTATGTTTGTAATTACGATATATCATAGCCACTAGCGTAACGGGGCCAGAGGGACAAACTGCCCCCCTGGCAAGATAAATGTAAAAACAGGCCTCACACTTAACTTATATTTCGATTTTAGCTTTCCTTGGGTTTTCAGTACGTTGTTGTTTTAGTGTGTTTTTCGGGTGATTTTCCGGTGATTTAGGGTTTTAGTATAGCTATCCACATCCGAATTCACCATCAGTTCACAAGTTTTTTCTGAGTGTTGGCTAGTGGACCCGGTACAGTGGTTAGTGGCCCCCTTTTATCTGAGTTTACCATCCTGGCTCAAACCTTTAGTTACGCCACTGATTATAACTATGTAAAATAAGAAATGTAAAAATGAGCATATTTTGACATTTTTTAATGTCCTCGGAGATTATTTCATTTCTCTTGAAAAAAGTCGACATGTACTCCAAAAACCGGACGTATGGTAGCCCTACCTAACAATGCTACTCATATGCGACCTGTCCAAATCTAAGTAAGGTAGACGCAAAATCTACCAGTAACGAGTAGAGACGTAAGCTAATGCGTTCTACGTGGCTTGGCCTGCATTCACACGAATCAGATACCTGACCGACTTTCAGGAAAACTATAAGTGTAACAGTTGTTTCTTTACAATGTCAATTAATATACAAGTGAAATACTGCCGTCCGGCCAACCGATAATTTAATAGCTTCTACAAACAAACTTTCCTCGCTAGTAAAAATGACCAAGTGATACGCACATGTCTTGCATATGGCTAAATACATGAACAAGTTTGGGAGCCCTGGGCCCGGGCTCCTTGGGCCCCCCCTAAATCCGGCGCTGAGCGGTTGACAGTAAACTATTATAGTGGCGCATGTAATAGATAAAATGAAACATTGCCGTGGCTGGCATTTTGCAAATATTTCTGCAGTTTCAAACTGACACTAGAAATAAGATAAAAGGTACGTCAACAAACCATATTTGAAAGTTAAACGTTAGAGAACAGTTAAGAAGATAATGAAAATTAAACACAGACTCATTTACCAATCGCTATCAGAGCTTAAAGTAATTTAAGACTTTGTCAGTAACTCTTGAGGCTCATTGTATTTCAACAATGGTTATGTTACAAGAAGTACGAAGGAAAGTAAACCAAATAAAGGTTATAAATATTTGAATTTTTCATATTTGGTGCTTAGGCGGTTACACAATTTCATTTCGCCTTTGCACAATAAATTTGTGTAACTTATAATGTTTTGAAAACTGCAACAGAGCTCTAAATCCCATCAAAGTGTGTGAAACGCTGTAACTTTGACATTTGGTTTCTTTGTTTTTTGTTTTCTTTTACTTGGAAGACTCTCTGCCATACTATACGTCAATGTTTGTTTCGGTAGAGTTGCATCACGATTAAATGTAAGTATTCTGGCGTGCTTGCACTACTACAGCTTGCTAGCGACTTGTGGTCATGTTACTTGGATTTATCGAAGAAATGTATAGGGGTTTGTTGATTATACAATTTACAGAGATCAACTACAGTATATGCTCAAGGTATTTTAGTAAACTGCACCGGATTAAAAGGTCCTGTTATAGCGAAGAACTTGGAGCAGCCTGATAGGTTTTCCGAAATAAAGAGCAAAGAACTCATCGATTTTGAAACCGCAACTGCCAAAAAAATGTCCGCCTCAGATTCCCCGTCTACTCAGCCCATAACTGCGGGTATCGAAAAACAATGCGGAAAATAGGTTGTTAATCAAAAATTTGTTGGGCCCGGTCCCGCTGGGCACCAATGGGCACGATATCACTGTTGTTATTGGGAAAGCCTGTTTGTTATTTTTTAAGCTGTAAACACGCTTTGGGTCCGTGAACATAGGTCAGTAAAACTTGAAACCCCTTTCTCATACCTAGTTCACTTGTGGACTCATGGGGCATTGTATTTTTTAATGACGCAAAATCAGAGTCAGTCGCCGACACCAATGTTTGATTTAAGCAAAATAAAAATCAACGCACGTTAGCAACCGAGATATAGGTAGGATGACTGTAATCTTATTTTTCGAAACCGGTACTGGCGCATTTCAGACAGTAGAGTTTTTAAATAACTTTTGGTAATTTGAGAGTATCAGTTCATGTGATCTCTTGTAAAAGCCTCGATGAAAATAAAGTGAAGAGCAGAAAAACAGTCACCGCTTGTCAAATAAAGCATTGTTTTAGCGGCACTTTACCTTCATTCCTTTTCGCAACCTTTATTTTCGGTTGACTGCTACAACCAATCAGATTTTGAGGGGCTCCCAAGCAACATCCCAGCACACCGGAACACGCCCCGCAAGCCGGGACTTGCTGTCGCCCTAGTTATAGGCCAAGCAGATTTAGCTGCGGGAGCATAGAAGTTTCGGTTTTTAGCTTATTTATCAATTCATCATTATTCAACAGTTGACTTACTAGTTTGATCGAGGGTAGTTTTTAGTAAAAACTTTTTACTACCTGCAACGTATTGAATGGCTATAGTGGACGAATTTTCTCCGCCAGCTGCGAAATGAACCTTGTACGGAGTGAATTTTTTTATAAATAACCTTTTGCGACCTATTAGACGCTGGGTGCATCGGCGAACTCCCAGAGCTGCATCCTAGATCACATTTCATGTACGTGCTGGTTGAGTGGGAGAGTGCCGTTCAGTTTTTTTTCAGAAATGCCAATGTGGGGCGGGCACCATTTTACTTTTGTAGATTTTGCGGGTGCGAAGCGGACGTGGGTTGGTTGCTTCCGCCGACAAAAAATTACAGCTTGCGCTGGACTCTATAAATACGCGGAGCAGAACTGTGACGGATTGTCTGCGAGCAGAACATTCACTTTGCCGTTTAGTCGTATACGAAAGCAAACGACACCAACAGATTTGCAAACATGGCTTGCCCGTGTTTCAACGCAAACGCATTTGATTGGGTAATGGGTATTTGTTCAACACGAAACTTCTCAACTGTACATAATCCCTAAATAGACAGTTGCTGCGATTCGATTTCTTCGCGGAATTTTAAGAAACAAGAAGAGTCGTATAACCGTAGCTACCTCAAAGAGTGTTGCAACACATTTCGGTGTTTGCAACCGTAATGATCATCAGGCATAAGGGCTGATGCTAGTTTTCCCTCTAAAACGATTTTATACTGAGCAAAGGTTTGCTTTAGTGAGCATGCAATTGCGCAACCATGTAATTGTAAACACAGTGAAGCGTTTCAAACGTTGAAATGGCTGTGCGATATATACGCGATATTAAACGAAATACCGTATTTATTCGATTGATAGTCACAGCTTATAATTTTTTTCAAGGGCTGCTTTCATTTTTTTCTTTACCTTATCGAAAGCTCACCATGATCCTCAGGCTTTCCTTGGCTGCGTTTTGTCGACCAAACTCTCTTTTCGCAATCTCTTTTTTCACTTCAGCATCATGTGCACACTGCGTCACAGGAACGATTAGTATGACCAGAAGACAGTGTAGTGGTGAAGCATCATTACTAGGGTTGCCAGTTAAACGCGTAACGTGCTAGTACGTGAGACTATCTCACTAGCTCGGGCAACCTATGTTCGCGACCACTTGCGACTTACAATCAGGGGCTGCTAATAATCGAATAGATACGGTAGTTGTTTTCACGGCTAACGCGTTTGCGAAAATTCGTGTTGTTTTGTTACACTCTACGTGGTAGCATTCTCGAGTAATCCGCAGTTACACTTGCGCAGATGTTCGCTTTCACGCGTTCTTCTCCAACCAACCGCCTCGCAGCCACCGGGCTTTGATTTACAGGCCATTTTTCCAGCACCTGTACTTTAGAAGTTGTACATAGTTGCCGCTTCCAGGACAGCGAGCTGGCGATGAGCGTTTGTTTTGATCAAGCCTTCCGAATGAAAAGATTTATTGCCTTAGATGCCTTCTAAGCTCATCCCGTAAATCTTTTACATCAGCAGCGCAATCGCGTCATTCGCGAGGACAGCCTTCTCCGAGTCTAGAGCAAATCCTTGATTTGTCGGCTGCTTGCTTTTCGGGGCGAAAGGCCGGAATGTTGTTACTGTAGAAAGTTTGCTTAACTCACATGCAAGAAAACACATGTCATTTCTTATTCCTGGTACTTTTTCACCACATCACGACTTGCATTTTTATTTGGCAACCGACATCCGATGCAAAAAAAGACGAGCTGGTGCCCACGTGAAATAGAGCGCGCGACGCCGAAAGCTCAGACGACCGTTTGGGTATTTTCCTGGTCATTCACGCATCGCTGCAAGTAGTGCCAGCAAGTTGTACGGGCAACGACCCCATTCAATCTTTATGCTTGCCAAAACAAAAGAGAAGCGTTTGTGCGGAAACGGTCAAAGCCGCGAGTTGTTTGTTTGTCATTCAAGGTGCTTATCACACTCAGTAAGGACGACGACAGTCTAACCAAGTAGCACGTTGCCGCCAACTGCTCGCTTTTTGCCGCTTTTTCAAAACTGATTACTTCACCTCTAAACGAGAGAAATTTGCATGAAACTTTTACTTGTAATTGTGTGTTTTATCAAACAGATGAAATTTTGTGCAAGGCAAAAAACACAAATGTTCCATGAATGTCGGTAAGCACTTTCCAGAGAAAGACTGTGAAAGAAATAATCTACTTACTCGCGAAATCGTTGAAAACTAAAACGGTTGTTGATTAAATAGATTCATGCACTGAAACAAGCGTGTCGCAACTGCTAAAAATAAACAATCGCTGCATTAAACTCGTGACGTTTCACCAAAGTTTTGCAGAATCAGCGGCATACTTCGATTGTGTCTTCGAAACGAGAGTAACAATCTCCCTACAGCATGTGGAAATGCGTCGGAAAATGGTTATAAGATCTAGAAAATAAGCTGTAGTTTTTCGATCTTTAGAACTGTGACATGTTTCGGTATACCATAGTATCCCTAAAAATCGTCAAGAAATGTATCGCATTTGTACTTTGAGGTAGTTTCCATATGAATAAGCAAATCCAAGGGATTTTGTGTTGCTTTCAAAAATTTTTGATGCATCATTTAAGCATACATTGCGGTACTCGTGGTATGCTGATGCCAACAGAAATAGGAGCCACAAAGCAAAGAATAAAGCAAGAATAAAGAAAGCTGCAAAACAAGTAACAAAGCAGAAATAAAGACAACTACAAAGAAAATAGCAAAGTACAGCGAATTAGCAATACAAGATGGAACGAACATGAAGACAGATCTTAACGCATAATACGCTTTTGCGCAAGTGCAGTACGCTAACTGATAATACACTTGTGAAAAATAGTTACATTATTGCGCAACTTGACCGCTTTTGTAATTGTAACATGCACCGATTCAGTTCATCCTCTTGTGGCATTCGCAGCAGCGTAAACTGCTTAAAGTATTTGAAAATACTGTATTTCTATCCTTGACATAATTGAAAGAATTTCTTCAACTCCAGACTAATGAGAAAAGGAGACAATTTAATATTTTACTCAAACTTGTCCTTTTTGAAGATTTTCCTCCCAGAAATTTGAAACGTATATAATTGCGACCTTGGAGATTTTCATTCAGCAAAGGTGCGTTTCTTGGGCACTCACAATGCACTTGAGAAACCGGCCAGACAGTAAATTCATCTCCATGTCAAACACGGTAATAAATATTCGTTGCAGGCTACTTGTCAGACAACTATCACAGAGCGACCGTTCGCATGCTGCGCAGACTTCGCACGCTGCGAAAGCTGCAGGAGAGTTGTTGAGGATTTAGGACGCGTGGCAGCGGGTGATTGGTAAACAGAAAAAGAGGAATTTTTTTCCCTTTATGCTATGCCGACGGCGAGTGAAGATATTTTGTTGAGTGTTCGACAAAATCTTTTCGCTGAGCTTTGATTCTATTACAGTATTCTTAGAACATTTTTTATTTGAAACTGCCGGAAACTGCTGGTTGCTATGCGTGGGCTGAACCACGCAAAACCTGTGATGCTGACTCACAGACAAAAATGCAGAAAACCATTGAAGTCCTGCAGATTTCTGTTTAGAAGTCTAGATTGCGTTTAAGAAAACTAGCGTGACAGAAACAAACGGCGCAAGAAAATTACACCCCAGAGTAGTTGACATTATCGTGGTCGCAGCAATCCTAGCCACGCATGTCGATTTACGTTGTCGCTTGCTCTTTTGTATTGCATTCCTTCGCGTCTACATTTGAACTGTTCTGTAGGCCTATATCGTCACACGCATCGTCTGCTCTTTTACGTAATTCTGAACTTTCTATTCGTAATTCACCCGGTTGAGATCCGGCTGCGCTTTCTTGCAAGTCTTGGTTTATGTCAATGCGGTTTGTAACCCGGTATTCAATACTTGGTCCTTTGTTCATATATAGTCCGCAGACGGAGCAGTTGACACTGCCGCTGGTGTCTCTGCACGTGGCATTGAATGAAGAAAGATCCAGGCCATTCGGATCATCTGCTGTCCGTGACGATTGTTCACACTGTTCTTCGAATTTGCCACAGTCACGGAGCTTCCGCTTGAGCTTGTGCCCCAGAACAACGACATTCCTCCTACTATTTTGTTTTCTTAGGCTTTGCATAGCCAAGTATGCACATTCTTTTCGCTCATACTCCACAACAGCACAAGTCATCTGCAAAAAATCAAAATGAAATCAATATTTTCAACCGCAGTTTGAATTTTTAATCTATGATTAAAATGTTGGCAGTGTTTTGACACCCAAATCTTGGCCAGCATAAACATCTAAGAAAAAGGGCAGCAATAGAAAATCCCAAAATAAAAAAAATCATGAAATGGGTTAGTTTTAGCTGGCATGCGTTAAAGCAACACATGATACGCAAATGTTACGCTTTTCCAATTATAAAAGCTATGCTGCACAAAATTTTCAGCACTTAGAAAAATACGACACTATTTTGTAAAATTTGGTCTCTTACTTTTCTAGTTACAAGTTAAAAATATTAGAAAATTTACGCTCGTGCGTTTCATTACAGATCACGCAGAACAGGATTAAACACGTGTTTCATAAAAATGCCTCAGCGCTTGCTTTCAAAACATTTTTAAACCTTATAATCTCGGAAACCTTAGTAAGGGTCGAATTTAAGCTTTATATATTCCAAACTACGTTATCACATCATGTTAGTATGAATAGCATAGGACTTCGGTGAAACATGTAAAACATAACAACTTTATGGTTCGTTTTCGTATAAATTTTGCTTTAGCCAGTGGCGCAGCCAGCCCAAACTTTTTAGGGGCCAAAGTGTTTGACTTTAGGCGAGCAACAGCATTGTTGTTTGGGACGCCGCTTCGGCGCTTCCCAAAGCATAAAATGACTACATATGCTAAAAATGTGGGGTGGCCATGGCCCCCTGCTCCCCTCTGGCTACGCTTATAACTTTGACTGCCAGTAACCTATCCTTTGTCAGTAAACTATCAAGTAGTAAGGATGCGCAGAGTTACGTGAAATCGATTCCCTGTGAAAAAACTGCTGTTTGATTCGACTGTATCACCTTTGTGGAGACTAATTACGTGAATCATATTCTTCTTTACTTTGCAAATATATCTGCCGCTTCCATACTTATGCAGTAATTATTAAATCCAAAATGCACGGGAAAAATTGCAAATTTTGCCTTATATTAAAAGCTTTCAACAAAAAAATTTACGTTCCAGTGAGGTGCATATTATGAAAGAATTCTGTAAGTCAAGAAATGTTCGGTTGAATGTCATTTCGAACGTTGTCAGTGCCGTTAGCAACAAGCGAAACGATTCGAGTTTGAAGGATAGTACGTTATTTACAACATCAGAGGAGCATTAAAATACTAATGATTCTAGATGCAGCATAAGCATGTTTATTTTTAGGACGCCGCGAAAGATAAGCCAAACGCATTTTCTAGCAGTGCAATGTTTTCTTGCCAGCGGCCAGACTGTTTACGTAAACTGGAGTTGAATGAAAGACTATCTGAATGGGAAAACTATTTGAGTAGACTATTTGAAATATCATGCATCCAGGGTCGTTTACTGCTGTTAAATTGCCTTGTGAGAATTTGGATCTTTCACATGCGAAAATTATGGAATCAATTTTTCAGGAAAACTTTGGCACACTTTTCTTTGAAAAAGATCAATCCTTTGTTATTACAAAAAGTCTTTTCGACAGTGATAAACGCGATAAATTTCTTCCAAGGAAGGCATGCATTTTTCCAAGTAAGGTTCTTGCAAATAATGAGCGAGAGTTGCGTATGGCATGTAATTTGTCTCAGCACAGCCCACACCACTTCCTCCCTGAGATTTACTTACTGGTCTCAAAGCTGCGATTCGCTCATCAGAGTACCAAACGTATCTACTGAATAAAATTGTTTGAGATTGTTTACTGTAGTTTAGAAAGGCAGCTATTGCGTTCGAGTTTTTAGGCAGTTGTTCATTTAGTCTTTCGGGTTTCTTATGCTACACCTTTCTCCATCACGTTTGAAAGACATTATCTCTTCACGTAGTGGATGAAACGATTATTTCAAGTTAAAGTCCTAGCTGCTATTCAAAGCTGATTTTTAGCTTTGACGAGTTCTTCTTGCGAATGAAAAACAACGAATATTTTAACAAGAACTACTTCAGGACTAGTCTTCCATTTTTTCCATCAAAACTAAGTTTAAAGAAGACAAGGTCTCCATCATTTTTAAAGAAACCATATCAACGTTCCGAAATAAAGTTAAAGCATTTAAAGAAATTGATATCAGGTTTTACAGAACTCTCAGCAAAACGCATAAATACACCTATTCCATTTCAGCACTGTTTCCAAAAAATTTCCCCCACAAAATTAGCATTGATACATTGTACTGCTTTGATATCGCCACGCAATTTCAAATTTCTGTTACGCTCAGTCAAACGTTTTTTATGTCTAATCAAGCTAGCTTGTGGTATGTGGAGCAGGGTGTGAAGCAGGATCTGAGTGTAGTTTTCTTTTCAGTTTTGCATAGACGTTTTCCGACTTGTGAAACATTGCTTCTTGCCAAAACCATTTTAGCTGAAAAAAACTATAAGCATTTGATTGAGGTAATGAGCCCACGGCAGATATTATAGTGATTCATCTTCTCTGCATCTTTATCTACAACGTAAAGGTGAAAATATTTTGCTCCGACGGGCAACTTGCGAAACAGAGTTTGAGGCGGGATAATCTGTCATACCGGAAAACTACATCACAAATAGGCACGAAGCTATTTTGCTCTGCAAAGGTTTGTTTCGCAATCAGTAATTTTTCGTTTAATAAGAAGCAATACATTTAGACAGTGCTGTTGTCGCCAGGAGCGTGGGCTTTATTAGTGCAACCAATTTCAGGGCCTGTTTTGAAGAAACATGTATGCTTCACAGGTATCAACTTTCAGGAAAACGATGCTTTTTTAAACCACTTGGCAGTGGTAAATGTATTAATAGTCGCCCGATAATAAAATTATCACCAATTTTACTTTGTCTATATTGTTCCAGGTACTTTGTTTTGTGCCGATAATAAAAGATACTACCAGTACAAGACCTAACCGAAGTTTAAAGTAAAGATCTCCAAAAAAGCACGCTTGGCAGACAGCACAGATTATTGGGGTGAACGTTGCTTTTAATTGGAACAAGCAAACTTTGTCCAAAGCAGACCGCATTGTTGCTTATATCGGTGGATACCAAACATATTTTTCGCGTCTCTTACCTTGGTAATTCGGGGTACCGTTGCTGCGTAGCCATGCAAGTAGTGCGGTACGGGTTGACCTGGCTTTAGAAGCCTTAGCTGAGTGATAGGACCATAAGTGCTCAGTTGGGACCACACCATTTCAATTGACGTGTTCGCTGGCAAATCGGCCACAAACAACTGCTCACTGTCTTTGCACATCGGTAGTTGATCCAGAACAGGGCATTTCCTCTTGATTTTTGTCCTCTCCTCATTTAACTCGAGCTTTGTGGAGCGCAGCAAGGCAAGAATGACTGTTTTGTGATCCCGTGTTAGTTTCTTAATGGCCTTGATGCTCGATACGAGCTTGATGTTGACAAAGCCTTGGCTGCTCCTTTTGATCTGGCGTAGAAGGTAAGTATTTTTCGTTAAACCTTTGTCGGAAAGAGCGAATTCTGCCTCGGACAGTATGGACTGCAACAGTGTTTCGTACGCGCGATCTTTGGCACAATCGCCGAGCAGAGAAGCAGAATCGTCGTCGGCTGATTCCAGCGAGCCCAATGCAGAATCTCTTGTGGCTGTTGACGAGTTGGTCGACGCAGGAAAGGGAGAGGAGCATCGCGATGACGAAACAGACTTGGAACTTTCCGTTAAAAGAAATGAACCGTGGGAAGAGTAAATCAATAGATCCTCGGATCTTCCTGCGTTCCTGGCCAAGCCTGAATCGCTGCCAGTGCAAGATGAAAAATGTCTGACCGCATCACTTTGTTCTGCGGTAAAGCTGTTGATTTGGTCGCTTGTTTGAGCGTTTGCTATTCCTGTCTCAGAAGACTTGGCGTAATGGTAAAATGTTGTTCCGTCTCTTTGCGTAACCATCACTTTTCCGTGCTTTGGGTGGTGGTAAACTGGTAAGCAGTGCATTCGAAGCATATGCGGAGGAAACTCGATTACTTCTGACTGAAGCATTGGGTGAAAAATCACTTCTGTTTCGTGAGGCACCATTTCGTTCGGAAAGTCTACCACATGCAAGGGGTTTCTTGAAGAGTGATCACAGGCGTGCGGAAAAACTGGAAAATGCGGATGAATGCCATGGGTAGCAGGAAAGAATGACCCGAATGCAGCAGGAGGAAATGTCTGCTCACCCACGAATAACGGTGTAGGCATGAAATTTCCAAGGAGAGGTTGGTTTTGAATATGTTTCGTCTTCCGTCCGCAGGTGTGTTGGTTCTTGAACTTGCTCCGTGCTCCTTTCTTTCGTAAAATTGGTTTCTCGCCTGTAGCTTTGTTCGAATCCAGATCACTCAGAAAAGGCTCGTTAGACTTTTTTAAAGGTTCCAAGGTTTTGCTTCCTTGCTTGAAAACGTCTTCGTTAAGAGAATCCTGCATTGTCTTTAGTCTTTACAGTCAGTGGCACAAAATTTCCAAGATTTTTATCTGAAAGAAGAGCACAAGGTAGTGAATTTTTCAATGGACGTTTTCCTTTTTTGTTTACAATCGCAAAATTCCATCGTATTTATTCACAACGCACAGCAATTTACGCTGATAACTTGTTGTGCTATTGTTCCCATCAACAAAGACCCGTATTGTTAGCAAATTGCTATTGAAACTACAGGTACTACCACCATTTTTTAGTTGGCAGCACGAAGTCAAGCTGTTTGAGGTTCACTAAAAAGTTGTATTTAGCTGCATGCGATAAAAACATTGTCCGTCAAACCGCAATTTCGCCCATTTATCGGTCCTTGAAAACATTATTCATGTCTGGTAACGCCATCTGATAAATGTCGTCTGGTTGTTTGTCTGACAATCAACTCTTTTGATAATGTCAACAGATTTTGATTGCAAAGCTTTGTTAGTTCCTTAATTGTTTTTCTTAACTGCATGCCTATCTCGTTCATAACTTCGCTTTACCGGCCCAAAAACGTTCATTTATGACATTTTTCGGCTAAAGTGACTTTTTTTGAAGTCGGGAGACGGAATTTTCTCCGTCTCCCAAAAATAAAAAAATAGATATCAATTGCAGGTTTTTCATAAAAGTGTTTTCGTTGACATTCTACGGTTTTGTTAGGTTTTCAATGTGATTTGAGTGACACAGTAAAACTGGGATGAGAGCGTATAAAGTGAATTTCGAGTTCTTAGACATTTGCCAAGTTTATTGCAATTGATTCTGCTTCGGGTCCTAGTGACCGAAAGACATCTCTTTTCACTTCTTCGAGATACTTAAAAAACTTTGTCGCAAAAAGCGCAACTGCCTCACGCTGTGCCTGAACTCGGCGCAAACATTGCAATTAAAGGCATTTTCCTTCGTCGTCAAATACTGCACTCAAACTGGGCTCCTTCTGTCTGCTGGAGTGACGTCTCTGGTTTACGATAGTGAGGGCGGTTTGCTTTCTTCTCGTAAAGAAGCAGATGAAGCACGAGGTGGACAATTGTCCAATGGAGAAATCCGTGCCTTGCTGTTTTACCCTGACGCCGATGCCTGGGGCATCAGTGCGTCGCTGACGCGTCTCCTCTTCCGGCCGGTCGCAGGGCGCCTTAATGTTTTCCCCTGAAACGGTTGTCCTTGTGCTTCAATGCCAGACTATTTACTTTTCTCGAGTGTTGCTTTTAACCGCATTGTTTGCAAACAGATTCCGTGCCACTGGCTAGTAACCCCAGTCCGTTTGTGGCGACACTTGTACGATTTATGCGTTGCAGAGCGCCACGCGAAATTTCATCGTTCGTGTCTCTGACGTTCCACTGCAAAATGTCTTCTGTGGTCGCATTGGGAGTTCAGACAGCTGCAAGACGACCTGTGCGTCACGTGGCGCACTTGGTAACAGTTTTGTTTGAACCGGTGTTGATCATAGCTGGCATCGAAAATTAAACACACTTGTGAATAAATCCTTTAAAAATATTTGCTGTTGGAGAAAAGCTGATAAAGCCATTGTGCAGATGACAGCGACACGCTAATGCAAATGGCGTTGCTTTTTCTGTAATTTCATTGGATTTAGTGATATAAATCACGGCAAACCAGAACGCGACCGCAAAATTGTCTATCTTTGCGTTCAGTACAGCAAATTTTGATGAAAATACGAGTGGTGCGGAAAATTTTATCTGCCCTCAAAACTAGCAGAAAAAAGTGCCATTGTCATTTTATGTATGTTTTTTTCCGGAATCAGCAAGGTCCATACGACGATCGTTAGAAAAGTATATCTCAACATTTAACAACTTGACCTACTTTTCCTGAACATTTGCCTGGTATAAATCACACGCAATAAGAAAGTGCACAATTTTCGTAAGCCCATAGCCCTGAAAAGGCGATAGTTAATTGCGGTATAATGAATGAATGCAATAGGCTTTTGCTTGTGACCTCATCTCTGGGCAAGAGAAGCGCGAAATGCACTGCACATTCACCAACAGCACGAGACGTTACAGAACACAATGTCTTTCCATTTCCTTAGACAAAAACATGAGTGAGAATTTGTCTTCGATGAGTGGGACATTCTTCGCCGATGGACAGAGTATTCCGAAAGCCTTTTGAAACAAGTCACTATCGTGGCATTGGACATGAGGTGCACTCGGGATCGCAAAGGAAGATGCCATCCGTGCAGCCGAAGTCTTCATACCTATCAAAACACTGAAAGCTGGGAAGGTTGCAGGTTGTGATGAAATCGGACCTGAAATACTCAATGTCTTCAACAGATGAGTTTCTCGGTTGACTCGTGCGTGTCAAGTGGCATGGCATTCTGGAAGGAAACCGATTCTCACCGCTGTTTTGTTTGCTCGTAAGATGGCTCGTAAGGTTGACAAGAATGTCAGTGTGAGACCAGAGCTGAAAGTTCCTTTTTGTTTGCTTGGAAACAGGCTTACTTTTCAAATTGACAAGTTGTAGCTTTTCTTTCCATACATACACGGTGCATGGAAAGAAAACTTCAAAACAATGCATTTATTCCTGAAACAAATCACTTGCTACCGCTGTCTGACAACTTTACGTAATAGCAGGATTCAGTGCAGTTACCAAACACTAAAGAAATATAATTGTCTGAAGGGATAAGCTCAGTATCAATCACAGGCAGTTAAAGCTTTAAAACAAGAGTAGTTGACGAAGAGGGACAAACTACATAAAATAAGCGCAGCGGCTTGAATATGACAAGGTAGCTCATTGTTTTGTATAGGAGGGAAAATAAGATGGAATTGACAGACAATTTATATAGTTTGGTATACAGCAGCGAAGATCCACTTTGCACAAACTCTTGAGTATGTTCAGCGTTGCCACAGTACATACAAAGTTTGAATTGCATTAAAACTACCTCTTGCACAACAAATAGGTTGATATTGTTGTATTGTTGTTTTCTCGCATGTAGATAAAAGTAACGCTTCTAATTTAAAGGGAAAACTGAAACGGCGTTGATACGTGAGATCATACTTAGCTGATGCTCGATGTCCTGTGGGCAATACATAACGGATAGCTTCGAGTTGACCTGACCTGAGGGAAACCTGCCGCGACGCTGTCTCCGGCCGCACGAAATGTATCATAGCAGTGTTCGCAGGTGTTAAATTCAAGCAAAAACAAAAATCTGCGAGGGTCGCTTGCGCCTAAGATTGCGTAGCCGAAAACATAGGGTATTGATTGGCTTGACCCCTACATTTTTTTCTGCAAAAAGAGTCTACATTGTTTTTTTATATTCGTTGCTGGTGACCCTTGTTTTAAACAACAATTCACGAGTCTTCCAAAGGAATAAGTGCTTATATTTGCTTTGACAGCAATATCTGCTCTTTGCAAACTGTACGCTGTTCCAATACAACATGAGAAAGGAGTTGCCTATATGAAATACAATCGGTTTCAAATCCAGGAAGTAAAAAAGATATATAGAAATATACGTCGATGACCTGCTTAGTTTGAATATAATTTCTGACGTGAATATTTCAGGCTTTCAGGCTTGGTGGGAATCGATATAGCCAAGCGTCATTTTATCTGTACCGCAATTCCTAACAAACAAACAAAACTTTGGGGCGAAAACAAATGTTTTGAAGTAAACGTTTACCCAACGTCTTTCATTTTTAGTTTTGTAGAACAAACAAAAAATAAAAAAATTAACAACATTTTTGCACCTTATACAATTTTAATGACTCAGCTGCTCGGGTATGCGGTTGGAAACAACTCGGTGTGACGACAAATGGCTAAAAAGTAACCTTGGTTAAAACAGGAGGTGAAAGATACTATCCGGGCAAAGAAAATAGCTTACAAGGTCCGGCTTCCAAACAAATTTAATCTATTTTTGCATTCTCGGTATGCTGAGGCACGAAAGTACGCAGCTCAAACACTAAAAAAGTCCAAATTGTTGCCTTGAGAAAATTTTGGTTAAAATAGATTCCAGCTGCTGGAAAGCCAACAAGCTATTCTGGCAAACCACCCGACGTCCCCTCGGCAAAGATCTAATATTGCTAGACACATCAAAAATGTTTTACTCAGCGATGAGTGGGGCATTCTTCGCAGATGTAGAGAGTATTGCAAAAGTCTTTTGAAACAAGTCACTATCGTAGCATCGGACACATAGGAGGTGCACTCAGGGTCGGGGAAGAAGATGCCATCCGTGCAGCCTTCATAGCTGTCAAAACACCGAAAGCTGGGAAGGTGGAAGGTTGTGATGAAATGGACCTGAAATGCTCAATGCCTTAAACAGATGAGTTTTTCGGTTGACGCGTGTGTGTCAAGTGGCATGGCGTTCTGGAAGGACACTGAAATGAGTTAATGAGTTGGGTTTATTTGGCGATAATTGGGAACTTACAACACGAAAAAGAAATCATTGCAATTGTATAAACGTCAGGGCAGAGGCGAATTTTCATTTTCGGGGCCCCAGTCTTTCTTAATTGGGGCCCTTCTGGAAGGTTTGCGACGACTGATGTCATACAAATTAGCACTACACGTGCTCGCTACATTCCCTGAACAAGTTGTTGTTCCAGTTCATGAACATATTACTTTACTTTGAATTTCCTCGATATTAGCAACAAAAACGGTCACATTGAAACTAACGAAAAGGCAGCGGTGAAGTTATCTGGCCACACTCCCATTACATATTTGTGGAGTACCTCACTCGCCTTGTATAATCTGAAAAATGGTTTCAGACGTTTTGTTCCCCACATTATACGCGACAATAACCAATTCTCAACGCCATTAAAAGAGAATGGTCATCGTCATTCACTGCAAATGCAATGTTTCGCGCTCATTCTTCTATAGAGATCTTTTGTTAGCGGCAAAGTAACAAAACGTGCGTTGAACCAAAACAAAAATACAAAGATTTTTTGTTTTGGTTGAGAAATTCTGGAAATTACAGAAATTCTGGCAATTGTCCTTACTACCAAAATTTTGGGGCCTCCGGAAATCGGGAAAAAAGAGCTATACCTGGAAAAGAGCTGCCAGATGATCAACACAGTTGCGCGGGGAGTGGTGGGTCGCAACCGGTCTCTCTCGGCCGGTCAGGTGCTCAAGATCTGCAAGGATCTGGGTGTGGCAGAGAAAGAGAAAATATAAATCCAGCTAAAATGAAACACTGTTTGAGTTGTCATAACCCTTTCGTATCTAGCAAGTTCTACAGTTGTTTGCAGCAGTTATAGAACGAGATTGAGCCAGCTGGGTGAGTCATTCAATGCAACCATCATATGGTTCGAATGGAGAGGCTGGGAGATGCTGGATCAGGTATTCTGAAAGTTCCGATTGGAAAACTGGAGTGATCAGCCTCACACACAAGAAGGAAGGCAGGAGAGAATGCCGTAACCACGGCGGCATCTCTCTCACCCTGGAATACTATCGTGGGTCTGGCAGACCCGGGTCAAATGAGGTCACTCACGTGAAACTACGTAAGCGCGCGTCGGCGCGCTTTCAACTGTTCAGTAGCTTCATTTTTTGTGTGACTTCTGAAAGGTGCGCGTGCGGTCGCCCACGATTTTCATGGTTTCGGGCCCAGCAGACCCGACGTTGGTGTTAGTGTGAGGTGATGAAATCACGCTGACCCGACGTTATGGTTAGAGGGGGTTTTGCGCCAGGTGGCTGTAAAAAGCTGAAACTCATTCAGCGCATGCTTCTACGGTCTTGTTAGCAGTATACAAAAGGAGAAGTTCTTCACGCCCATAAATTTTTTATGAGTAATTCAGTTCAGGCATACATGACACCTTCGCTATATTTAGCCTACTTACTTTTCATCAAAAATCGTATGATATTTGAGTAAAGTAACTTTGTTAGTGCTCAAACTACTCAGTGAGACTTATGTTTTCAGTGTAGTTGTTGTGATAAACTGCAGTTGAAGGAAGGTATATTTTTTGATTTTTTAAAACCGGGTCTGGTCCACCCGACGTTAGTATTAACGTGACAAAAATCGAGCGATAGTAATCCAGGGTTCCACTCTGGAAACGTGTATGCGAAGTGCCTTGAAATATAATGCGGCGAAATAGTACAACCAAAGATTGTAACGGTCTCTTTTCAGAGACGCGAACTCCAGAAGTTACTGGCCGTCAAGTCAATGTGTTGCTGCTCAGAATTTTGTGTCCGTGTCGGTTGCGTTAAATCATAAACGTTAAACGTGTGTGCTTGACTTCGGTAAAAGTGTTTATTTTCACCACTCCTCTTTATACACGTATAGTCTGTTTGAACTGGATAAGCATTTACAGCCGAGTCGACGAAGGTGTCACTGTGGAAGGTATAGGTTCAACTGTTTACTTTACGCAGACGGCTTGATGCCATCAACATGCACTTGATCGGTTTGCAGGTGCGTGCAATGAAGCTGGAAATAAAATTACCTAAGCCAGTGCGCGCTGCAATTAGAAATGCACTGCAGCATTATGTTCAGGTACCTTGGGGTGGTATTAACGAATGACGGAAACCGGAACAAGGAGATTGATACATGGACTGATAAAGCAAACGCAATATTATTTGAGGTTTCGTGGTCACGTTCCGTGGTCATAAAATGGGAACTTTTGAACACCGCGAAGTTGTCAGTTTTTTCCTCACCTATGGTCATGAATGTTGGGTAATGACTGAAAGAGTGTTGTCTCAAGTAGAAGCGGCAGAGCTGCTATTTTTGCGAGGAGTTCACGGCGTGAGGAAAGTGCGCTGCTGTGAAATTCGTATAGTCCTGAGTGACAAGAGGAACGTCCGTTGTGCAAATGAATGAAATGAATGAATTGTAAATTATTTGGAGAATCAGTTGTAGCACAATAGTCTCGGTTGTGACAAAGCCAGACACACGCAGTAAAAAACTTCTCAAAGGCAAAATGTTGTCATTAGCATATCTATGCGTTTTATTTCATTTCAAGCATTCTGTGCAACCTCCTAAGCAGTCTACAGCATCAGGAAACCGTAAACCTGTAATGTTTTCTTTATCCGTTTTTTTTAATATTGCAGGCAGTTGTATGTTAAATTGACTTACGATTTTTTTTCAAGTTTTAGTGAACACTCGCTTATAAGTCTGTTTACGAAACGTTTGTAATGACCTCTGGCATAAACGAAATTTCTTACCTTTTCATTGGTCTGACCAAAAAGTTGCGGACTTGATGTCACGTCTTTAGAAGTAAAATTTGACTACAAACTAACGATAAACAATTTCCCATCAAATCTAACGTTGTTTGACAACTTTTCAGGTATTTTCGAAAAAGGAACATCAATTAAGGTTTTTTGAAAATTAGGTGTTGTGAAACAAGCAGTTGGATAGCAGAGAAGTTTTCTTAGTAACAATATATTACACTACAGTTTGTCGCGTTTCATTCTCTAGTAGCTATACAACCTTATTAAAGTGTTTTATGTATTTTTTGTTTATTATTATGTGGTTTTCATAAAAATAATTATTTTTCTTTTCTAAGATACTGTACTTTTAATAATTATATTTAGTAGAAAAGAAGCGATTTTATGTCGAATATGGCAAGAAGACAAGGTGTTCGATACAATAAATGAAACTGTAAAATTTCAAAATAATTTGACAAATGATTAATGTAAACAGCTTGATCGTAGGGCTGAAGAAGGTGATGATTAAAAAAAGTTAAAAGAGACATCTACATGAAGCTTGACCATAAGTTAACAATGCGTTTGAAGGTCAGTAAGAAAGATGAAAACAACGGAAAGCTACTTTTTTAATATTTATTAAAACATAAATATGAAAAGTATTGATTTCAAAACAGACTAAACAATTACTGACTTACAGTGTTTTGTTATTTGTTTGCTGAAAATACTTGCTATGACTACGATTCGCTCATTTCAATACAGACCTGAGACCAAACTACTTAGCTATGAAGAGAACAATATTGTTTTACCCTTGCAAACAACAATGTTAAATTATTTCTGTCCAGAATTTGACATGATCAATAACTTATGCAGGTCTATAAATATTTTACCACAAAATTGCCAAAAGTAACAATTAATAAAACATGGAAACAGATATTTGCTGTTGTTCATGAAGTATTCCATAGAAGATATCGTTCAAATCAAAATTTTTTGATCGGTGTGACCGTCAGTAATAAGGCAAATAATCAATGTTTTTACTTAAAAATTTCCACGTATTTTTTACGATTTGTAACATCGAAATGTGGCAAGCAACGGATAAGTGTAATCGAAAGTTTTGAATCTCAAACGTCAACAAAGATCAGTTACGAAATTTCAAAAAAATCACAACCATAGCCGTACTTTTTGCTTACATTCAGATCAAAACAATGTTGTGAATGGACCCCTCCGCTCAAAAAAAACTTTTAAGGGGAAGAGTATAGCTTCAAAATTTTGCAAAACCCCGACGAAAACGCAGCAACATTTTTCTCGGTAACTGCGCCCTGCCTTTCTACCCAGCCCGAGGGCAAAGCAGAAAAGCGCGGGAAGCAGCGATTAACTTGTTTGCCACTCCGTAACTCAGGTTAATGATTTTTTTTCTGTCCATGTAACGTTTTGTCCCGTTCAAACTAGTTGATCGTGTGTGAATATCGTAAGACTTTCGTGTTTTTATGGAAGGCTGATCGAATACGTGCGAAACAGAGTGGCAAAATCTGTACAAAACAAAATCCTTAAATGAGGAAAGTTGCAAGCAGCAAAAACTCTCTTGTGGTGGATGAGATTACAGCTTGGTCAAATTTCCAAATGGTCCATATCGTCGTCGTTCGTGCGCTGTGACGTAAACACATAGCCGTGAAAATTAGGCTAGAGGGCAAATAGTCCTCTGAAAACTTTCAAAAACTGCACATGGTTGCGCAAAACTAACAAAGAGTTTGTGATGTATTTTAATCAATGCTGCCATCATGTAATGTTGTGCTGAGCAAAATGTTATTTAGGTGGAAACACATTTTGTGACCCCATAAATTTGGGGTGTCTTGCGCCTATGTTTACACAAGTTTACAGCTCCTTATTGGCCAAGCTGGTACGCTGTGAGTTTGTAGAATCTGCTTAACTAAACCAAAAGAGAAACGCAACGGTTTACACAGCACGATTCTGCTGTAGATGGAAACAATTTCGTTCAGTTAATATCAAAACACTGTCGTGTTTTTGCGTTGGACTGTGACAAGACGTTAAAACATTTTCAGTTTTGAGAGAGTGACCAATGTGACGTCCATTCACGGTTGATCACGTGCGTTCACGGTCCATCGCCCATAACAGACAGGGTTTTAAATATCTGCTTTTATGTTCAAGGAAAAAGCTCTCCATCTGTTGCTAACTTTAAGGAAGCATAAAAAATCTGGTTTCATGTAGTGGTGTCACCATCATTTTCAAGCGCACCAAGCGGAGATTTATCGATAATAAAATGCACTCGTAATGTTTGCTTGGTGTGGTCATAATCGTAATTATGAAGTGCTGTATAGGCTAGGCTATATCAACGACGGTTTGCTCTTTTGTTAAGTAGAACTTCCAGTGGCATATGGTGGTCATCGTTACTGGGCGTGCGCTGTTTGTGACGTCACACTGCGACGTTAAATTCACGTTTCAAATCCAACGTTTTGTCGAAGTTTTTTGACACAATGCATATCAATATTCACGCACTCTCCTTATTCATTGTTGCATAACTTAATATGTCATTGTTTTGACTTTAAACTGTCAGCACTCAATCTTAAAATGCAAGTGCAAAATACACTCAACGCTACGACCAAGCAATCATCATAGCTGCAAAAATATCAGATTGCACGTTAAAACAAGGAGTCAAACACAGCCAGCCCCAATCCCGTCGCCACTGGTAGATTTGATGGGCTTATCCCCCCAAACAAAGCATCGAGCCCTACCAAATTGAAATATGAAGCACTATATATCAATGGGGTTTTTATCAAATTTTCAATATCAAGCCCCCCCTGAATAAACGTAAATCCCCCCTATTGAAGACTTTCTGGCGACGGTTCTGGTCAGCCCTACAGCAGTGAACTTCACAACTGCAAAAACAGTCTGCACGAATGTCTCTCTGAATACGAGCAGTCGAGCCCAGAAGGTGTGCGCACACCCAGGGTTGTGAGATTGAAAAAACAAGGGAGTGAAATACACCCAGCTCTGGAACAGCGCAGGTCAAAACTGCAGAAACACGCTGTCGCTCTGCGCGAATGTCTTGTCTATTGCGAGGTTTCCGGCCCTGCAGGTTGGACTTGGACAATTAGATAATTCTAGTTTTCTAATTCGACGAATTAGAGCAAATTGACGATAATTCTAATTCTGATCTAATTTACTAAAAGCTTCAATGCTCTTATTTTAGTTCTAATCTGATTTCCGGTTTTGCCGAAAATGCTAATTTGTACAACGGCATTTTTTAAAGATGAAACGGGACTGAACCCTCATGAAAGGAAAGTGCAACCGAATGGTCAAAATTGCCATGCGGCCATCCCATCACTTGAAAAGCGAGAACAATAAAAAGTCGATCAATTTCTTTTCTCATTCACAGCTGCAGTACATCCTATGTGGCCATTTCAGTGATTATTATTACGCCACGTTGCTTATTCACTCACACGCAGAAGTGACAAAGTCACAGTATAGTCATCGCCAATCGTGGCGTACGAATCTTGGCTATTCTCATGCTTATCAGAATAAATCCGGATTTGTGCATGGATTGAACCTGGATCAAACTTGCTTTGGTTTGAGTAAATGTAATCCGAATTTGCATTTTACTTCAATTTCTGGTTTTCGCAAATCGGATAATTCGAATTTTAATCTAATTTGTTACAGTTGAGTTAGCTATAATTTTTATTCTAATCTATTTTAGAAAAGCTAAAAAAATTCTAGTTGTCCAATGCTGCTGCTGGTGTGCGCTGGGAATGTCACACACTCAGGGTTGGTATGTAGAGACAAATAGGGGAGTAAAATTCTCTCAGTTCTGGAACAGCGCAGCTCACAACTGCAAAAGCAGTTTGGGCAAATATCTCTTCAAATACGAGAGCAGTCGAGTACATAAAGTGTGCGCCATTCCAGGCGCACATCTTCGGGTTGGAAAGTACGTAACTATCTTTCTAGCTTTTTCTTGATTTTTCCTTGACCACACGATCTGGAAAATGTCACGTCATTTGCAATTTCACAGGATGTGCGCCGCACACCTAGCCCACCTGGAGTATACGCCCCTGAGCAGGGTCCCGGCACGGGGAAGTGCTGCCCCGGGGCGAGTCGAAAAGTGCCGATCCCCAGCATTAAGTCAAGTTCTAGCTTACTTTCAGCATAAAATGACTCAAAACTAACTGAAAGTTGTCCTGACTTCTCAAAGCATACCTAAGATGGCTTCTAACTACAGCGGTTGCTGTAGTTCCATTGGAGACAATGGAAAAATGACGCAACAATCAGCCCAACTTTTACAAATGGCCATTGAGCGATGGCAATTCCTGTATTATTATTATTATTCATGGTTTATTTTAGACACAACGGTCCACATCGCGCTAACACAAATTAGTTAATTAACTAAGGTGATGAAGTAAGCCAGGGGTTAAAGCAAAGCCAAGACTTTCAGGACGGAATTATTTCATAACAATGCATCATCAGGCTGGAGTTAATTTTGAAAATTTCACTGAAGTGAAATTCCGAGACATTTTGCTAACCGGGACAGACGTTTAAACCGGGACGTATGATAGGTCCAGCCTTAACCAAAATCTAAAACGTAAACCTAAATCTAACTTCAGGTTCATTCGTGAAAGACCACTTGGTATTCCTTCTTTTCGCCAAAAGTACCGCCCCCCAGGGCATTGCCCCCCCTTGTCGGGGCCCTACCCCTGAGAACTTCCCTTCTAAGCTGAAATGCACACCTATGGCTGATGATGCTGACCGTAGAAACTTTTACAGAGTACATTTTAACAAGGGCATTGTGATGCCTAAAAATGGTTTTGTTACGCAATGAGACCATGAAATGTTTGGTGCTGCCGACTTTTGAAATTTAGTTAAGGCAAGGCTAGTAACAGGTAGGCTAGTACCTTAGAATATCAATTGCGTTTCGAGTTTTGTTGAAAACGCACAAACAAATTGGAAGTAAGCTGACCTAGACTCCCGACATTCTTTAGGAAAATGATCCTATGAGTCAGAAGAACAAGTTAATTAGGCTAAATCTGGGTTAGGCTAAACAAAGAATTGTGAGAAACAATTTCTTGCAAAATTTTAGGTTTGCATTTCTTACAGAATGGTAAGTAATGCGGTTCGTGATTTAATCGGTTTACTTTGTGCATGTTTTGTACTTCATATTTTATATACTACTACTACAAAGATATAATCAACTTTTCCTTGTTGGATAAACAAAGAATAGTCAAAGTCTTAGATGAACCCAATAACCAAAGGATGAATGAGGTTGAAGCTGGAGTTCATGGCAGTTTGAACGGAGTAGTGAAGAAAAGATTATACTTCACAGCAATCATTTCCGACGCGTAGACGAAGCTCTCAAATCATACACCCAAAGACCAATCTAACTTTCGTCTCAATCGCTTACCTAATGTGACTTGTTGGAAAAGAAAGCCTGAAAGCTACTGTAGGGAAGTGGCGAGCTGTGAGGGGTGATTCTGTTGGTGAGTTTTATAGGTGCAATTGCAAAATTTTTGCCGTTTTTTTCTTATTTCTCTGGAAAAGTATCTATCGTGAGTGCAGTGCCCACTTGACAAATCTTAGGGTTGTATACGAAGGGGATTATTCAAGCCATCTTGCCTCTCATTCATCTTTGGACAAAGTTGTAACGAAAACTATCAGTATTGCGGCTTCTATGATCAATCCTGGCTTTTTTTTATTTGTCAGCAGACACGAAGTCCATAGTTTTTTGTTTTTTTTTATTTGTCAGCAGACACGAAGTCCACTTTGGCTTCATGTAATCTAATCTGCACATTTCTCAACATTTCGAGTCAAGTGTAATTGATTTCTTCAAAATAGTATTTATGCTTTCCACAGACATAACAGAATAGACTATACCAGGGGTCACCAACATGGTGCTTGCGGGCACCAGGTCGCCCGCATGGACCACGTGGGTCGCCCGCGGGCCTGTTCTGGCAATAGCATAAACATGAACAGTGTCTTCACGTTAATGAATATCTTTAATTTTTATTAATGATGACATAATTGAAGACAATTTGAGCAAATTTTTATTTCAAAAGTCTGTGTATCAAACTGGTAGCCCTTCGCACAAATCTGTCCCAAGAAGTAGCTCTCAGTTTCAAAAAGGTTGGTGACCCATGGACTATACAAATCACAATTATCCTGGACGCAAACCTGGCAGATGAAGTTTATTTGTGCGTTTGCACTTATCTCCGTGTAAAGAAATGCTGTTGAACCTCTGGAGTACGCTGATTAACTTATGTATGGCTGTCATATAAGACTATAAAGAAAGAAAAGTTTAAATTACTAACTTCAGGCAAACGTATGCGTTTATCCAGAGCCGTGTGAAAGGCTGTTGGAACGCCCCAAAAAATCCAGATGGGGCCCTTTAATATCAGCAAGCATTTAGGCAGCTGTGTGCTTTTTCTAGCCGGTTGCAAATTCGCCCCCTCAATGTAATCAACTTGGTGCTTTCACCAAAAGCTGATAGGTGGAAGCAGTGCGTAGAACTAGCTGCTTCCCAACACTCCCTCTGCCTTCACTGTCCTCAACAGTCTGGAAATTTCTCACACGCTTCTAATAACACTGGCTAATGAAAGAAATCGTTTCTCAGCACATAATCAGACACTAAGATTTTACAGAGTATATATTTCGCCTACAAAGTAGGCATCATCAGCTCTTATTCAAATAGAATATAGAGTTTCGACCAGAATAGAATATAAAGTTTCGACGCTTCTAATAAGAACGAATTTATTGGTATCTGACACCATCCATCTTCATCATGACATATAGCAAGTGAGATTACATCCGAAGAGGCTTTTTAAGATCGAGAAGCGAGCGTTCAACTTATCGAGATTATCCCCGGTTTTTCTGGTCGAAACTTTAAATTAGACTGTCTTAACACAGTCTTCACAGGCATATACAGTATATAATAAACTGACACAACAGCCTTCCTTCGTTTCAACTTTACATAAACTGTTTTAAGCAGCTTTCACGAAAACTTTTTCAACGTTTAACTAGAAACCTAGTCTCTCTATCTGTACGCAACTACAAAGCGATTGCACAACACTCCACAGCACCTTCATTATGACGTGAATTTCCCCGAGAATTTCATCGCACAAGGCCGAAGCCATCGAAGTTAAGTGACGAAGGTCAAGACTTTATTAACAATTGACTTTGTTCTGACGTAACCACAACTTTACCAAAACTGCTATAGTGTCCGAACGTCCGCAATTCTTTTTCGAAATTAACGAATCATGATATTGCATGCTTAATCTACCGGCTCGGCACTGAGGGCAAAAACCAGAAGACTAAGGGTCAAGGGTAGAGAGACGGCTCTAACTTACTAATACAATATATATTGCGGGGCCCCTACGAATGGTCGGGGCCCCCCCGATCGGGGGGTACGGGGCTGCGTTTATCACAGGCCAACGCGTGCATAATACGAAACCAGCATATTGTGCGACATAAATACCGCGTTGAAGTTTTTGTACCTCAAGGGAGTCTGAGACTTACGCGTTAATAAAAAAAAAACACATTTTTGTCTCCACAGAGCCAACTGCACAAGATGAAGCAGCAACTAAAATTTCTAAGACCAAGTCATCTTCTTTTTAGATTGGTCGAACATGTTCTTAGTTGAAATATAAATCTCATTAAAATAAATCTTGTGTTACTACTTTCCGTAAAAGATTCGATGAAGAAAATTAGTTGAAACAAGCAAATACAATGGGTTGTAAGAAAATTTGTCAGACTTGTTTTCAATATTTCAAGTTTTCGAACAATACCAGACTGAAGGTTTTAAATTAGGGGTCGGCAACCTTTCCCCAGTCGCGGGCCAAAACAAACTCCGCAAAGTCTGACGGGCCGTACTGATTTTGCCACCAACTATTCCGTTCCCTTCGCGGTTTAAGATGTTGTTAAAGGAATGGAATTTTGATCAGATTAACCCCTGATATTCACAGTTCACAACGGAAGCACAAAATACGACATACAGTACATTTGTAGTACAGGGCGGTTTCTCATAAGTAGTTCCTCATAAGTATGCAACACCAATTGTTGCAAGGAGGGAAGATTCATAAAATATGATACCACTCGGGCGGGTCATACAACTACTACAATTTGTAAAGAGGCTGCGAGCCAGATGTTTTTCCTAGGCGGGCCGGATCCGGCCCGCGGGCCATAGGTTGCCGACCGCTGCTTTAAATTATGGAACGGCATATAATCGCGGAATCAGAGAGACAACATTATGAGCAAAATGCAGATATTTGCCATACATGTATCATTTATTTGCCATACATGTATCATTTATTTGCCATACATGTATCATTTCTACGCAATTTCATGTAGTGTATAATCGCAAAGATAGGTAGAGATTTGTGTGAAAGCTGTGAAGGCGTAGCTCCATTATTATATTTGGAAAAATTAAGCTAATCCATTTTGCATCGTCATTTGTTATTGTGTAACCGACGCAATCTTTGCAGAGATTTAAGTGCGCAAAGTTTTTTTTAGTTTCTATAAACTGCACAATGTCAAAAGAATTCTTGGAGTGGGCCGGAAAGGTCAGAAACATGGACCGTCCCAGTGACGAAGATTTCGCCTACCTCTATTCAATGTACAAACAAGCAACGGTAGGAGATTGCAATATCGACCAACCTGATGATGCCCTAGGCAAAGCCAAATGGGTTGCGTGGAACTCCAGAAAAGGCATCAGTAAAGAAAAAGCACAAGAGTTATACATTAAGCGTGCAAAAGAGCTCATCCAATGAACATAAAATTCCTATGAAATGTTGCTGTGAGCCGTGGACTTCGGTTGGCATTTTTATTCTTAAAAATTATTCCTTGACGTGTACTTGCGAATATTCTTTCTTCGAGATACAAAGGTGGGAAGGATCGTTTATGCGTGATTTATTGTAATACCTACAAAGCCCCTATCAACGACAACTGAAAAGCTTTTTCATAAATTGCTTTTATGCTTTTGTTCATGCATTGCCCCAGGTAGTTTTGTAATAGCTTTATTGATGACTAAAAATTGCTTTGGCACATGAGTGAGTTAGTTTTCCATTAAGTAAAATAAAAAGAAACTTTCCTGTTGCCCACACGAGTAAAGTTTTTGCCATCTAACCAAAATTTTTAAACTTGTACAGCTTCAACATTTTGTGATATAACTAAGCCCATCCCGTCCTTTGACGGAGATGAGGTAGTCATCGTGCATGTAATCGAGCGGTGGATGAGATTACAGCTTGGCCAATTTCCAACTGGTCCATATCGTCGTCGTTCGTGCGCTGTGACGTAAACACATAGCCGTGAAAATTGGGCTAGAGGGCAAATTGTACTTTGAAAACTTTCAAAAACTTCAAGTGGTTGCTCTAAACTAACAGAGTTTGTGATGTATTTTAACCAATGCTATCATCAACTCAGACACGTAATGTTGTGCTGAGCAAAAAGTTATTTAGGTGGAAAACATTTTGTGACCCCATAAATTTGGGGTGTCTTGCGCCTATGTTTACACAAGTTTACAGCTCCTTATTGGCCAAGCTAGTATGCTGTGAGTTTGTAGAATCTGCTCAACTAAACCAAAAGAGAAACGCAACGGTTTACACAGCACGACTCTGCTGAAGATGGAAACATTTTCGTTCAGTTAATATCAAAACACTGTCGTGTTTTTGCGCTGGACCGTGACAAGTTATTGAAACATTTTCAGTTTTGAGGGTGTGACCAATGTGGTTGATCCACGGTTAATCACGTGCGATCACGGCCCATCGCCCAAAACAGACGGGGTTTTCGATATCTGCTTTTTCGTTCAAGGGAAAAGCTCTCCACGCCAATTGTTGTTTACTTTAAGCAAGCATAAAAAAATCTGGTTGCATGTAGTGACAGAACAACTTAAACATAATTTGCTTCATAAAAAGTTCAGCGTAATGTTTTCGTGACGACTCGAAAAACCACCGCTTGAGACAAGTTTCATGCCACGGCTTCACAAAGACGTTTCCTCACATTTTTTCCTATCATCATGATTTTCGAGCGCACCAAGCGGATATTTGTCGAGAATATAATGCGCTCGTATGCCTGCTTGGTGTGGTCATAGTCGTAATTATAACGTGCTGTATAGGCTAGGCTATACCAACTATGGCTTGCTTTTTTATTAAGTAGAACTTCCTATCTAAGTTGATACACAGACCTTTAGCTGTGTTCTCTCTAAAAACCATGTTATGGTAGAAAACTTTACAGAGCACATTTCAACAAAGGCATTGTGATACCTAAAAATGGTTTTGTTACGCAATCAAGCCATGAAATGTTTGGTCCTGCCGGTTTTTGAAATTTTGTGAGGCAAGGCTAGTAACTGGTAAGCTATATAGAAAGACAATTGCGTTTCGGGTTTTGCTGCCAACGCATAAGCAAAATTGGAAGTAAGCTGACCTAGGCTCCCGACATTCTTTAGGAAAATGAGTCTATTAGTCATAAGGGCAAAAGGCTAGGTTAGGCTAAACAAAGAATGGTGAGAAACTAAATTTCTTGCAATATTTAGGTTTGCATTTCTTGTAGAATGTAAGCAGGGGCGTAGTGGGATGGGAACGCGTGAGAAATGCGTTTCCACACCTTTTTGCACTAGTAACGCTACTTGAAGCGCTTGGAGCAGCATAAATGACTAAATGACAAGTTATCTCTTGTATAGCACAGTAGCATGGTTGTAGTGCAATCACAAACAGTAGAAATTCTGTGGAAACAGTGGAAATTAATGATGTCACAAACACTGGAAATTCTGGTAGGCGAATGCTCACTTTATTGAAACTCTTTGGTGCAGTCTTCCTCTCCATTTTTTGTGGGAACGCCGTTCCCAAACCTCTTTTTTTAGCACTACACCCCTGATGGCAAGTAATGAGGTTCGTGATTTAATCGGTTTACGTTGTGCATGTTTTGTACTTCATATTTTATATGCTACTACTACAAAGATACAATCAACTTTTCCTTGTTTGACGAACCAAAAATAGTCAGTCTTTTAGATGAACCCAATAACCAAAAGATGAATGAGTTCGAAGCTGGAGTTCATGGCAGTTTGAACAGAATAGTAAAGAAAATATTATACCTCACAGCATTCATTTCCGACAAGTAGACATAACCTTCAAATGTTACACCTAAAAACGTATCTAACTTTCGTCTCAATCGCCAATCAAATGTGACTTGTAAAAGAAAGCCCGAAAGCTACTGTCTGTAGTGCAGTAGCGAATTGCGAGGTGTAAATCTGTTGGTGAGTTTTATGGGTGCAATTGCAAAATTTTTGCATTTTTTCTTGTTTCTCCAGAGAAGTATCAATTGAGAGGAGTACAATGCCTGTTTGAGTTGACAAATTTTCGGAGTTGGGGATTAATCAAGCTGTCTTGTCCGTCCCCTGGTCCCTATCACTTTATTTTTCGACAAAGTTGTAAGGAAAACCATCAGTGTTGCGGCAGCTTCTTTAATATAAATTCATAATCCTGGCCGTGGCTTTAAGTAATCTAATCTGTATGTTATTCAACAGGCCGAGTAAAGTGTAGTTGATATCTTCAAAACAGTATTTTGCGTTCCACAGACATTCCAGAACAGACGATGCAAATCACAATAATCCCAGACGCAAGCCTGACAGATAATGTTTATTCGTGATTTTCCGCTAATGCGTTTAAAGCAGGGGTGTCAAACTCATTTTCACTTAGGGCCATATCAGCATTTTCGTTGCCCTCAAAGGGCCAGTTGTACTGTATGGTTGCACTCAAACGGCCAGTTGTAACATGGAAAACTATTAATAAATTGCATTCTACACATCAAAAACAGTCTTCTGATATTAATAGTTTGAAGTTAAATGATGGCACACAAACAAGTTGTCCAATAAGTATAAGCAATACACTTGATGAGTATTTTTCTTCCATTGGAGTATCCATGGGGAATGGGAGTCGTCCTACCAATACTTCTTTCACTACATTTATGAAATCCATTTCCCAATCTTTTGTCCTTGATGGCACTTATGCAGAAGAAATCATTGCTTGTATA
>JGI24159J19872_10000185_pt1 | contig 44996 bp, 27 predicted proteins | sample Ectturendosymbi4_FD_19872 | JGI IMG/M metagenome (IMG submission 19872) | reverse complement strand
CCAGCTCGTAAGTTTAGGGGGGGCGATTTCAGTAATATTTGGCAGTCAAGTCTCCGTTGGCAGCCAAGTGTCTTTCTGAATTGTACAAAGTCATGGTGAAAAATGTTACTTTCGTAAGTTTTAGGGGGGTCGATCGCCCCAGTCGCCTCCCCCGGATCCACCCCTGCTCACCAGACGTGTTTGATCTTACACAGACCCGCATCAACGGAAGTCATAACGAAAAACTGAAAAAATGGTAGGGGTGGGTCCGCCTCTGTTTAAAATGTAAACAGTCTTAGCGTTTTTGGAGCAGGAACAAACTATTTGATAGATACCTCGGTGTCAAAAGCTTGCTGCTTGTCACGTTTGCACCGTTTTTTTCACAGCGCTTGTACGTATGGACGACCTCCCGCCGCGACAACCAACCTGGGCCGAAATGTTACCTCTTGACAAAGCGGTCGCAAGCTCCAACGAAACAGTCAATGCAACTCTGGAGCTTTTCCATGAAAGTGAGTTTATTAAAACAGATTTTGACAAATGGTAATCGAACAAGGGGCTTTGCATTAGATGAAGATCCCAGTCAGTTTAAGAAATACAAGTGGGGTACAGGCCCGTAACCAGGTTGGGCGCAGGGGTAGCGAAGACCCTCTTAGAAAATTTTTCGCCCCCACTGGAAAGGTGTGTTGGACATAATTGAAAAATATTGGACATAGTTCAAAAAATTTGGGCCCCTGTCGGAAAACTCTTCGCCCCTCCTGATGTCCCAAGCTGATTACGGGCCTGGTGGGGTAGTGAATGACTCGCAATGTTACAACATTCGACCTATTTAATTGAACTTTACAGAAACAAAATCTTCTTCACTTATACCATACAATGATATATAATTAGAGATACGGTCTTGTCTTCAAGAGACTTGTTTTGCTAAAGGGCTTTAGCTGGGAAAACTTATCACCGTTTAACTATTCGTGAGTGGGCAGAATCAAGACCGCATAATTAGGAACAAACATAGTCCGATTTTGCTTAAGACATTTTCAGCACATAAGCACTGAGCTGAGTGATTGTCCTAAATACGGTAAAATTTGCTTCTTTTGCACAATGGAACGGGTTATCGGAACGTTCGCGTTTTTCGCTCATTTTAGGTAAAGTACATTTGAATATCGAATTATCAGCTCAGGGAAATAGTTATTGCATTCATTGACATAGTAGACAGCGATGAACGCTTCAAATTTACAACAGTTTATATTATGAGTTGATTTATTGATTGCAGAATGGGAAGGAATGGCTGCGGTTTCTTCCCTGGTCAGAATGCAAGCGAACACCTTGTGTGCGTACTACCGGGGAAGCACAGAAAGCATAAACCTTCCCAACATAGAAAGAGACACTGGAGAAAAGGTGTTGCCTAAAATTCATTTCTCGCTACATTCTTCCGACGACAAGTTGTCAACTGCAGCTGAACAATCAGAGGCAAACAAAAATGACTGTGATTTGGACTTCACTCCAAGAATTAGATCAGCCAGTCTGAACGAGAATTCGTTGTACAGAACTTCTGACTACGACAGAAAAAGCCCGCCTAAAAAAATGTTTGGTGATCATTCGGAAAAACCGTCACCAGATAAGAAGAGCTCAAACTTACTAACGATATTCAGCCCGCGTCGACGAAAAAGACCAAGCAGATGAAGTTTGAACATAACTGGCTGATACAACGATCTTTGCAGTGCACTGCCTCCCGCGCATATAAAACTCCAGGTTTGGAAATAAAGGAGTCATTTACTCACGGCCACGACTGAGTGAAAAAAGAGCTTGCCGCTTCATTAGCGAAAGACTTCAAGAAGCCTAATTCACTTTCTAGTTTTATATATTGTAGGAACAGTTGTGAAAGATAGTACGAAAAGGTTTTCGTATTCGCTTGTCGCTCCATTTTGCATGGTATTTTGTAACCTCTTGCTGCCGTGCAAACCACCGGCAAGCCATGATTCGTCGCAATGGACGAAGTTATATTATAGTTGTTAGAGTCTCGCCAAAACTTGTGTTGAAGTAACGAGCAAAGAAACGAAGAGCTTTTCCGAATTGATTTTGTGTCATGAGACTCCTTGCACAAGAATCTTCTGAACTTTAAATAAAACAAGAGAATCTTTGTGCTTTAATTTTACCGTTACCTTTGTTGCCTTAGTTTGCGATGAAGCTTTGTAGAAAAAAACGTGCAAGTTGGTCGTGATGGAACCATAAGGTTTTGTCATGAAGAAATATCTTACAAAAATATTTTGATATTCTACCGTACTTTTCAGACACCTGTTTATTTAACATTGTCATCGGTTCACGCATTTTTTCAGCAACTGTGCTTTATTGCAACGGTGTAATTTGAGGAAAACAAGGAGAGTGCATGTTTTAGATTTACTTTTTTGTAGCGAAAAGGCGGTTCATTTACTAGCTATTGAATACGTCATCGAAATAATGGAAATTGTGTTGTGTTTCTGTGAAACTCTCAGCTTAAGAGTTCCACACTTTGTGGGACTCCAGCAGTGAAAATATTTTTTCTAATAAAGCGTTCCCCAAACCATTTTGTGGAACTACAGCCTACTGCTTCTTTCGCATCTCGTTACTGTGAGTTCAAGCGTTGGCTAATGCTTCATATTATCATGATAAAGGACAATTGACCAAAAATAAGAGTGCAGCCTGTAGATGTCGTTGTAATTACCAACCAACCAATCGAAAAAACACATCCCGCGAATGATTTGAAATAGTTTTTCCCAAACTTTTTGTCCCATCACCACCTTGTCAGTCTCGACATACCGTTTTTCAACCACAAACGAAGTATGAAATGATAGAACTCACATACTATAGCTCCCCTCCATAAGAGTCGATAATTGTCAACTACCTGTGACCAAAATATATCATATCGGAACCACAGCGTATAAATATAATATGTTGGGTTGTAGTTGGAACAAATAATCGTGTGATGAAGTTGATAATTTCATAATACTCGTAGAAAGACACCAAGCACTTGATTGTTTGCATCATAATAGTAGCCTATAACGCAGTTAAGTAAATGATTGTTTAGCGGCTTTGTCCTCTTTTGCATTTTTGCCCCTCCACCACCCTTTGTTTTTTCGATCTCTTGTCTTTCAATATAGTAATATATTCAAGTTTAACCGCCAGTCAAAATATCATAAATGCACAAGAACCAGGCCCGTAGCCAGTTTTAAGATTTGGGTGCAAAATGAGTTTTTAGGGGAAAATATTTTTTTAAATATATTTTTCTAGGTGCAACGAAATTTGGGGCACGAAGATAATTTGGTGGTGCACTGCCCCCGAATTCCCACCGTGGCTACGGGCCTGACAAAAATCTCACCAAAAAAATAAAAATCGCCCCCCTAAGGGCAGTGGCGCGCTTAGGGCTTCCCACGCCCGGGGGCAAACTCAGTTTTGGCCCCCCCACCCAGCCCGTTCATGGCAGCATAGATGTGAAGAATGATTTGGTAATAAAGGGGCTTCGAAAGCTGACTCGGGCCCTGCAGTCACCTGCATACAGTTGTTTCTAGGCCTGTCTGAAAACTTCTTGCGATTGTGACGTCACAGAATTGTCGTCAGGACCTTTGAATCTTGGAAATCATTAACTACCGTAGAGTTACTGCAAGAATCTAATAGTTTCGCGTGAAGCTATTCTCTCTGAAATATTGGTCACGATTGAACATTCGAACTGTTTTATTACGACACTCCAAACTGCGGTAATACATTCTCGAATTGTAGCGCAACTAGTGAAATAAAATGCAAAAACTAACCAAAAAGTTCACTGATCATCTGTATAAATGTGCATGAATATTAATGACAAAGTTTTGGGCACAAAATTCTTCTGATAAGACAGGATAAAATTGGCCAGAGTTACATCTTTTTCACTAAACCACGGGCTTGTCAGAGCATTGTGAAGATGCCGAATCCAGCGCACCCTCTTGTTCCACTCCTTGGTCTAGTCTGGTTGCAGTTATTGTTGATGCGAGCTGTAGGGACTAGGAGTTTCTAGGGCATGCACTCTCAGAGTTTTGAGTAATAAACCATCATAAAGGACTGACTGAGGAAGACTCACGAGTCACGAATACATAAAAGAGAAGAACAGACAGAAAAATGCATATGAAAAACTGAAGGCAAATGATTTTATACAAAATGCAAGACAAATATAAAATTGCAAAATCCCAAGCATTTCCTTGGATATAACACCCTGAAAAGTTGACAGAAAATAAAAGAAATGCTGTGATTTAATGCTTTACCTGTAATTATCTTACTTCAAAAAAAGTTTTTTTGCCTTCACTGTAAATTTGTCGATTGTTCTTTCAAAAAATTGCTATAAATGAAATGTGTAAAATCCACTAATCTAAGAAATGTCTAAGGTCAGTGACGCTCCGTGCGCGTTCCAGGTTAGCAATTGTGTGACCTGAATTTCGACAACCATTTCCACGGAAATGCTCAGTTTCTAGGCCAAAGTGATATAAAGCACATGTAACAGTAACTGAAAAGTTCACAATAACTAATAGGCTGTACTCAGCGTTGTTACACAGCTGCCATTAGAATTTTGCAAAAGTATTCAGCATTTATTTAAATATCCCACAATCAAAATTCACCATAACTTATTTCAGAAGCACACCAAATCGATTTCAACGTGAAGTTTGTCAACGATAAAAGCTCAAAAATTTTCCAAAATATCAGATATGTAGTCGCAACAACCAGGGGCATGCAGATAGGTCTGGTGATTCCCGGAGCAACTGCTTGATTGCATTTCCCCACCAAATTCTAGTATTGAGGAATGTGAAAAACACAGGCATTTGAAATAAGTAAAAACTAGTTTTGACAAATAAACAAGTTTTAAAAAGTTTGATTAAAATGATTTCTAAGAGTATTTTTTGTTTTTAAGTATTAGGTTTTTAATGATTTGTTTTATTCTGTGGACTTGAGACAATTGTTTACAAGCAAATTTCTTCCACTCATGGGTAAGCAATGCATTGAGGAATTAGATACTGCATTTATTCATGCACGTACGTATCAGATAAGCCCACCAAAAGAAGATAGCACTTACGGCATGTTAGGAGATAGAGTTGTCTATTGTTTCTCTTAGAAATAGTATCCGAAAAACGTAGTACAACCATGCAATTTGATGCATTGCCATCCTTTGAATTTTTCTGAACTATAAACAAATTGCTAAGGATATTTTGTTCAGTAAAGACAAATGAAGGTAGTGATGGCAGTCTCTCAGGTCACTTAACATACATTTGCATGCTCCCTCAGGCACGTCCCCATTAGATCCATGCAGCACGTTTTAGTAGCCAATAAGAAGCGTCTAGTTCAGGGGCGCAAAAATGGGGCCGAGCACTCTCGCCGCGCGACCAAAAACGTGAAGTGCGCGAACGTTTTTTTTACCTTTTATATTTCATGCATGTGAAACATTACATGTGTGCGCTGCTAAAAATTGCTGCGCACTACTAACTTTCACAGAAAATTTTGCACTCCTGGTCCAGTTACAAGATTTTGACGAATGCACTTTCTGTTATTTCACTTTTTGGATGTCCGGGACCGTCGCCTCGTTCATACCTCTTCTGCGCATCCCTGGTAACAACACTGTGTAAGTTTTATCGCTGCTCTGAAGGCGTGCGCAATGTAGCACACTGCATGCACTGTGAACGCTGGATTCCCGTCCCATTGTGACGCTACTATAAAATGATGGGGAAGTCGTAAAGTTTGCAACCCTGGCTTTCTGAAAGCGTTGTGACGCAGCCACGTCTCCAGCGCTTATTGCTGGAGACAGAAACTTCGCCTTGAAACGTCACTCGGGTTCACAATTGCTCGCTTAACGAAACTTGGTGATCTTGAGGAGATGTCGCAATGACATTCGACATTTTGTAAATTATGGTTATTAGCATCCGCTGACATTTGACATTTCGTAATTATTACGTAACATTTCGACCTCAATTTTGGCGCCCCCAAAGTGCTGCGTCCGGGGACAGATGTCCCCCTTGCCCCCCTCGTTACCACTGCCTAAGGGGCGATGGCATCCACCGTTGAGAATTATTGCTTGCTGGGTATTATGTTTTTATATGTTTTTGAATCGTTTACCTGAAATTGAGCACATTTTCGTTTTTATTTTTTGTTTTGAACTCATGTTATGTGCCACACTCGTACTATTGAAATTTCGTAATTGTTAAATATAGACTGGTCTTGAATGATTAAGTGATTGCTTTTTCCGTCTTTCGTCCAGCCTGTGCTATTCGTATATGCATTGTCAATTAAAATGCGTCATTGGTTGCCTATTTGCAGCACGAACATGACTTGACTTGACCATTGATCTAAAATATGCAGTTAGATCACGTGCTGTCACATCAGGCCTGTGAAGAGATTGTCCCAGTGTGTCCCGTAATGTACGTTATGAGGCAGTATGTCATTTGCATGAACAGCGTTTGGTACTTTCCTGCTCAGCTAGTTCACCACACGGGCTGACACTTGTTTAAAGTAATGTAGAAAGTCTCGAATTTCGCTTTTGCAAAGTTTGCTGTTAATAAGCTGACACTTATGTCACGCCTTCCTCCTTTGCACCGGTTGTGCGATGTGTCATTTAGTACCAATACAACGACATATTTTCATGTTAGGATGCTCAAAACAACGTTCAAGCACGATTTGCTGTTAACTGCGCACGTCAGAAGGCATACAAACTTGCTTGCGTCAGCTATGTGATTTCGTAAGCACTTCGGCTCTTGCGTTTTCACTGGTTTTTGCTGCTGCGTGCAAATGGAGTGAAGCGAACAAGACGTTTGGGCTGCAGAATGAAGTGGCTACGATTGACTTAATTATTACAGCCGTAAACACCACCGATTTTGTTTGTGATAAAAAAAATTAATGTTCACTCACTGGTAAAATGAAGGATTAACGTATACCGATGGAAATAAATTGAAAGACGCACCTACAAATTGTCAGACTTGCCTGTGAGTTGCAACAGCAGGCAGCTCATTACCAATAAGTGAACTGGTTTTGCAATAAATGACCTTTCGTTTGCAAGCTACTTCTAGGAAGTTTTTTGTAGCCTACACATAAGAAAGATACACTTTTGCAGTTTAAGGTTAGGTTTTGTGCTCTGTGACCATCTGACTGCGTGCACATTGTTGCATTTCTGACTATACCAGTGACCAAATCATATTTCTGAATAACCCAGACAACGTTGACAAAACGATGGTGTCCAGAATTGTTGGGTCCGCAATTGACAAAGGAGTTTGAAAACATCCGTAATATCGATCGCAGCTCTAGAAAAAAGTATTTTGGTGTGTTCATTGTGTTGGGGTTGTGTTTGGTTATATTTGAGTTACGCGCTATTGCTTTTGTCGTCATAATTTGTGCGCAGTCCACGCGCGTACTTGGGCGCAGGGTTGCCAGATTGGCCATTTCATGGCCGAATTCGACAAAATTGGCCATTTTTGAAGTGTGCTAACCAAGAAAAAACACATTTAGCCATTTCATAAAATTTGACCAGTTTTGGCAATTTTTAAGAGTTGTATCTCAAGACTGCTGCGCCTCGATTGTGTGACTGATGATGTCATGGTACAAACATTTTGCACTGTTAGTTAGATGGTACTGTTAGAAGTTTCTCATCACTAGGGCAAACAATTTTTTACCTAAAAACTTAAAATTTGGACTTTATTATTTATAAATTGTGACTTTATTTTGACCTATGAACTTCCTGCGTTTGCAACTGCAAAATAATTTAGACTTAGGTTAGCGGTAGGTGCCTTTTTTACAAGAGCCATTCGGCTTCATCCTCCAGCACATATTACCGGCGAGGAGTCACAAAATGTTTTAATTCGGTTTTATTTTTCATGAGACTTCATAGGAGCACACGCTGAATTGCAATCAGCTTAAAATCGTCCAGTAGTCGTGGGGAAAACAACATTATGACGTCAGAAGCGACAATAAATCCAATATTATTACAGAATTGTAACTAAACATGCAAAAGCGCATCAATAATTGTTGTTGTAGTTTCAATAAAATATCGAACAGTGAAAAAAACTGTGCAGCAAGAAAAAATTGACCTGACGATGAATTTTAAACTAACAATAAATTTTGACTTCTTTTAACCTAATAACTTGGGCGTTGCTCATAGCATCAGCGTGAAACTTGGTTTGTGTACGTTTCATCAACTTTAAAAACTTTATAGATTTTTGGTTGCTCAACTCATCCCTCTTTCAGTAACACCACAGTATTTCAAACTGTCATTACTTTGAAGCGTGCAGTATTTATTTAGCGCATGCTGTCACTAGATTTTGTACAAGTGTTTCGATCAAACCTGTCATGTGGCTTATGACTGTGTTTTCTCTCGAGTGTCCTTACCCATTCGTTCATGTNGTGGACTTAATGATGGTTTTCTTCAGCATGTGATTATAATCATCCATTTAAAGACAGTTGATGGATTTCATCTCCTGTTCGAATATTTGAAGCACAAGTTCAAGAGAATGCTAGAAGTCAAAACTTAGAGTCCTCGAAGTTTGACTTCTAGCATTTTCGTTAGAAGGGAAAAATTAATTTCATACTGTGAAGTTGAGTTGATTTCATATTATATTTCAGTTAATTTCATGCTTCATACTGTTACTTTTTAGCACAAATGGGTCAGATTAGAAAGCAATTTATATGCAAAATGTTTAAAATATGGTTGTTAGTTGCATTAAGGTAAAAAAAGACGAGTTGTAATATGCAATTTTAAGTTCAGGGCAGAAGTTGCTGTTTTGGGGTTAAAGCTGATTCTTTGGCAAATCCAGATTTTTTCGGCCAAACGATATCTCACAACCTAAAAAACATTTTGGGTCCCCTACCCTAAGGCAATGACAATATAAATTACCATAGTTAAAAATTTTGTATTTTTGGCCATTTTATATTACGATTTTGACCATAAGCTATGAAAAATATCTGGCAACCCTGCTTGGGAGAGCAACAAAAAGTTTTGATAAAACTCGTCTTTGCCACAACACGCCGTTTACGTGCACTGCTGTTGTTGGGTGGTGATACGCTGGTAAAATAGGCATGTTCCTACTAACATTCATCAACAGTTTCCTGTTTTATTCTGAGCGCTATTTAACACTCGCTAGCAGTGGCAGAGATGAGTCGGTTTCCTACTTTGTTCAAGGAAAATCTGCGAAACGCCGACATTTCCACCCTTGCCTACGCTTCGTCACCAATGTTTCTTGCTAAGGTATCAATCAAAGGGATCCAGTGTTTGTTACGTTGTTGTTCAATAGTGAGCAATGGCCTGTCAGTCATATCACAAATTTCCTTTACGTATTTTGAATCTTACGTCACCGCAATGAGGTAGGGGTGGCTGTGGTGCGACAATTTCGAAACCAAATCACAAATTTTATTTTTAATTACCCAAGAAAAAAATTGCTTATTTGCAGCGGTAGTAAAGTTATTTTAGAATGTCAAGTAATTTGTAGCAACAAATGTTTTCATGCTAGTTATCACAACCGTATTTGCATCCGTTCGCTGAGAATAAACACAAAATTGTTTTACAGAATGAGTCGCTTTTGTTATAGGTCCATGTGTGCCGTTTGAGTGCTACTTGCTATTCGATAAAAAACACGAAGAAAACGTTAGTGTTCATTTGAAGTGTCAACTTTTTTTACCATATTTTTCAAGCCACAAAACACTGAAGGTAAAACTTTGAAAACAGATTCTGAATTTTGATTTGGACGCAATGGCAAGAATAGAAGTAGAAAAAAATAAGGCGAAAACTAACTTTGTCACGGCGATAAATGGGCTCTCATGTGCCACCTCGAGCTATGTCAAATGAATTACAATGTTTTCTAAGGTTGGAAGAGCAGGCAGGTATTGGTTTTATATCTGAAAAGAAAGTGTACACACTTGAAGTTTGGAAAGAATGCGTCGCAGCTTACGATCCCACGGAGATCCCTAATGGTTGAGGGAGCAGCCTATATTTGTAGCAGCAGGATCAATCTCTCAACCAAGTAACCTGACGTCTTGTGGTTGACAAACCAAAACAAGGCGATATAAAGGATCTCACCACATTGTCCGTTAAAAACTCTCCAGTAGGACTCAAGTTTGACGTCTTCCCTTACATACCACCATGGATGCAATTTTGTTGTAAAATGTGGGGGGGCAGCTTGATGTGAAACCAATATAGTCATCGGGTCGATGTAGAAGTGAAGTTTTGCAAATACGGATTCCCAATCTTGTTTTTAGAGGTGTTTTGAAAGCAGCACTGATCATGCATTGCTTTGTCCTTACAGATGATTTACAAATTAATATACTCAAATTTGTTACTGGACACGATGCTATATTTCAGCAATGTAATCAGCATTCCATAGTTTGATAAAGGTACTGCATAATCACATAAACTTTCATCTTCAAATTGTACGCTGTCTGTTTCAGAATACGTGACAACCAACGTTGCAACAAACATTTCTGCACGAAACGAATCATTGCTGTACTGTGGTCTCTCACCCGTGCAGCTGTTAAACTCTCATTGTTTCAAGACAGCGATCTTCCTTACAGTATTGTATGCCAAACAGGGTAAAATGTCGCATAAAAGTAGTTAATCTTTCGTGGTCTCCGGAAACCTACAAAATGCTAAAAATCATTTCATCCAAGCTAAAATTTATAAAAATATCAGACTCAGTGATACCACACCAAACTCTGTTTCAACATCAACTTGGCTATGTGCAGGCCCGTAACCAGCTTGGGGCACCAAGGGGGGCAAAGAGTTTTTTGAGAGGGGCTCAAATTTTTTGCACTGTGTCCAATAGATTTGAACTTTGGCCGAGACATTTTTTCAGGGGGGGGAGGAAAATTTTCTAAGGGGGCGAAACCCCCCTGGGACCCCTGGTTACGGGCCTGGCTATGTGTAACATTTGACATGAAAATCTCTAAACACAAAACGTGACAAACGTCACATTTGTTTATGAAACCTCTTCAAATACAAAACCTAAAGAGGAGAATGTGGGGGGACATGGCATATTATATCCTCACGGTTTGAAAAAGTGGGGAGGACACGTCCCCGGTGCCCTCCACCTAATTGCGTCCATTCATACAACCAATACGTGAATACACTTGAATGTGAAGTCAGAACAACGTAACATAAAAGGGTTTGGTTTAGAATAAAGGAGAACCACAGTGCAGAGCGTTCACCAGATCGACAGGAAACAGCGACTTATTGCCGTTATGTATGTTAGCATGTTATCATGTCAACTGCAGGATCGTTCACTAAACAATACACTGCATCAAATCGACATCGTTTGTTTTGTTTTTTGTAGCACATAATAACATTCACAAAATGAAAACTCTATGCTGCTGCCATGTATGCTTCGAAAAATTGTCTCTTTGCTGCGGCAGCGAAAAAACTCCGCATTGTGGAAGAAAAACAATGTCGCTGTGTTACGGACGGCACATGTTGCGGCCAACAGATCGTCCGACCACCGTTCCAGAGACAAAGCACAAAAAATCCGTAAAGCAATCTGCACTTGACAGTCACAAAGGCCCAGTCAGAGAGAAAAACATAACAACGTTTGAGCAACCAAGGGCTCAGCTACAGAGCACTGCGTGGGACAGGATAACTCCACAACTTCAGGTCGAGGTGCAGGGTGTGCGAAAAGCAGTGCTATGCGATTACGTAACTGATGTAAACGTTGTGTGGCTCTAAAACGAAATGCTCTGCCTGGAGGACGGAAACAGACGCGCAAATTGTAAAGAGCAAGATAAGACAAAACTATAGTTTAGAAATAAGTAAGAAGAGTGGGAATGGTCAAGAGAGAGCAAGAGTAAGAAAGTTGAAGAAACGGCCTATTTCTGACAAGAGGAACCGTAGGAAGTTAGAAATAAAGAAGTTCCTGAACTTCTTAGCGACAGTGCTGAAGTTCTCCGATGTTAAGGATATGATGAGGAACTGTTGTCGACGACAAAAACAGTCTGAGTTCCCGGTGCAGGTGAGAAACTTCCACTTGGCATGCGAGGACAGAGCATGTAGGTTTGTTGACTTTCAGATGATCCAAAGTAGTAATATTTGCTAACGACGTGGTCAAATCGGTGATTCGACGGGTTGGTCATATGTGATGACATCGAATGTGGTGGCGTGGGCTCAGAACTGTGTTGCCACGAAAACGAAAGCTTTACTCCATACTTTTTGGTTTTCCCGGTAAGACATTGCGCCACGAAAGACGGTGTTCTCAGCCTACAGCTGGAGGAGGACTCGGCCTCGGGGAACCTCAAGGAAATTGAAGTGAGATCAAGACGAAGCTTCAAGCCATTCTGCAGAAAGTAAGCGTTGGTTCCGTTCAGGCCAACTAGGTGAGAGTGCTACTTCGAAGGAAAGCAGCCGCTCGTGGAGTGAGGGGAATTTGCAGCAAAAGATTCGGCGACAAAACTTAGAGTAGGTTAAAGGAAATATGCCAACCGACACGCCAACAGTGTGGGAGCACCTGCGCCGTTGACCGCAGAAAAAATATGATCCAAAACGCCAACCAAAGGCCTCATTGGTGCCTTGCAGAGCGGCTGACTGCGAAAAGACACGTTGAAAGTGAAATTGTAGCTGAAATGTGGAAGAGACGATCGTGAAGGCAGGAATTGCTTGTGGTCTACAGACATCAAAAGGAAAAATGACAGTCCGAAAGAAAAAGGTTGGAAAAGAAGAAAAGTTATTAAGGCTATATGGATTTGGCAAAACTTAACCAGATGATCTGAAACGGCATGGCTGTGGTGCAACCATGCAATATGTGGGGAAGAAACAGATACACTATCACGAAAACGCAGCAACGACAGACAATATGAATAAGAAAAAGCAGCCAATGATGTTCACGGGCTGTGACAGCATGATCTGCGCACAGCATATGGGTGCGATTGTGACGTCGTCGGGATGGAGATGACGTCGAGACGAATGCAACACCCTCACGAACAAGGAATTCAGCANAAATTGTGGGTATCGATTTCAGACACGCATCAGTGCGCTGCGTACCACAGGGCGCCAGGTTTCGTTCAGTGGTAGCCATAATCAGTGGAGAATGAGAGAGTGGGAGCAAAAGCAACCGGAAAGCGGTGGATTTTCCCCGAACGTAAGAAAACTGTAGGACCCTGAGATGGATCCACCACGGTTTAAAAAAAACGTTTCTTGAATAAAGTAACTTCACCTGCGAGTCGTGCCAGTTTGCTCGTAAAAGTTAACTCTAATTAAAATGGAAAGCAAGGGTTATGATGGCACACGCGGGTGTCAAAGCGCTATAGCTCTGTTTATCTTTAGAACAGTGAGTTAAAGTAAAGTTGATCCTGAATGATTAGATCGGGAAAACGAATTTTAATAAAACGAGTGCCTTAGCTAATTTTTTTTTTTAATTTGATTTTGAAACGAGGATGTCAGTGCCTGTAGAAGCAGCTGAATTTATTAGTAAATCATGTTAAGCTGCAGGTGCTGTTCGCCATTTCAGATAAGAGACAACCTGATTCAAGTCATTTAAAATGAATGTTTTTGAATAAAATTCATTCAAGGAAAATATTTTTTGAAACGACAAAACAACTCTACATTTACTTTTACGTGTTTGGTGCAAAGCATAAGCTTAAGGCAGAGCCATGCTCTAATCAGTTAATATGAACGGTGTAATTTGCCGTTGATGAATGGACAGTTCTGCCCAAACAAAGTGAAATTTCGGTGAATTTTGCAACAGAAGGAACTTCTCCATTTACACCAGTATGCGCGCACTGCCTCTGAGAGGAACGCAGCCAGTAAGATTTTATGCCATGCAAGTTGCACGTACACGTCACTGCTGCAACTGTCGCACTTCCTGCATTTAGGTTTGCATTCTTGGAAATAACGTTCACCAACGTTTCCTCATCACTGAGCATTCCCAAGAGTTGGAACAAATATAGATATAAAGTTAAGCGTTGGTCGATGCAACACCATATACAGGCGGAAAAAGATTTATTTATTATTCTCGTTGGTTATTCGCAGATATTTAAAAGTTGGGTGACACGGTCTGCGAAATAAAAATAGGTATTATTCAACATTAGACTTTCAGCGATTTTTACACTCAACGGCTGCATCTTTTTGTTGCTGTTCCCCTTTTCTAAATACTGCAGGCATATTATGCTGAAGCCAATCAATTTTCACTCACGAATTGGACAGACTTTTGTCAGTATCAGTGGCGTAGCCAGCCCAAAAATTTGTGGGGGTAAAAAATTTTGGGGGTCCGAAATGTTTGATTTTAGGCGAATAACACTATTTTGTTTGGAAAAACTCTCTCAAAGCACAAAATGACCATATTTTCCAAAACTTGGGGGGCACGGCCTCTTTGGCCCCACTGGCTACGCCTATGGTCAGTATACGGGAAGTTTGCTTTTTATGATGACGTGGAAAATAAGCTACAAGCAAATGCTAAATCACCGATGTTTGCGTTATAGGGCAAATGCACGGACGCAGTTTTCATTCACATTTCAACAAATCAGGGCTAATATTCAAAAATACAAAATTGCATTGACGCAAATTTACTTCTTGGGAAAGCAACAGAAGCAAGAAACATAGAAAAGATTTTGTATTAAAAATAAAATATTATCCAAGGACTTCCTTCATGCGTGTGCCTGAAGAAAGTGTGCTAGCNAGTTTTTTAAACCAGNTGGTTGTTTATCTCTCAAGATTAGAAAAACGTCTCAGAGGGCTTTTCACATCTCACATCTCACACCTACTCAGTTTTGCTACTGTCTCTGAAACTGTTTCAGCATCTGTTCATCAATATAAACCGAAACATCGAGAGAACACTCTGCCTGCATGGCTGTCGGAGGCTTGTTTCCAGTGCGGGGCAATAGTGGATTTCTGTACGAGAGAGCAGCAGTGGTGAAACTTCACTTTGCCATCTCGAGACTGAAAGAAAAACATTTTTCTATTGAAACGTAATAGAAAAACATAAACATCGAAATTCAGGGTGGGCCAAGGCAATTCCGACACCCATGTCTGTCTGTGCGTTTTTGCCTTCACATATTCTTTAATCATTGCTTGACGTTTCTGATTAGAAATTCAAGAAGTTTTTTTCATCATACTTATTTATGTATTCATTATCGCTCTCCTGACGCGAATGGTTCCTTAAAAATTTCCATAAATTAGAATGCCAGCTCACAAGTTTCTAAAAGCAGCCAGGCATTACTTACAAAAATCATTTGGAAGCATAAGAGTTTTTTTAGAAACCCCACCCCCTTCAGCAAAGCTATTGCCCTAGCTTATCGAGATTCTACTTTTGCAGGTCGTTTAAGTAATTACCTCGGTGGCAGTACATTACCCAAAACCTAAAGCAATGGAGCGTTACTGCATTTGCTGCACATACTCGACGAGCAAATTTTTCCAGACCGTTCATCTCACTCTGCGAAGAAAACGATGAAGACTATACACCAGATGTAATTTTACATTGGATATAAACTCATCTGGAACAGCAAACTTAAAAATTTCTCTTTGATATTTGTTCGTTTTTGTCGATCTGTAAAATATTCCAGTTGCATAAAATGCTTGTTTGCAGTGTCTAAATGCTTTTTGCTGCGATGTTTATAAGAGGAACATGCTGCTGCAATTCCACTAACGAGCTAAAAGTCTGCCCATCGCCTCGTCGATCATCATGATTAAACACGAGTGAAGTACAACTTTGCTATATTTCACTCGATACAAATTGGTTAATACTTGTCTTAATGATGACGCAAATATTTAGTCAATCCCAGAATCACTTGTAAAGACAACGGTTAGGCACAAAGCTAATGCATCAACGAAGACAACAAAAGTAGACGCAGGACGTTTTGGTTTGATTCCACAGCTTTTCATGCTAATTGCGCTTACAATATACTCCTATCTCATTCACTACTTTGGTACAAACGACAATAACTCAGGTTTTCAGGAAGACAACGTCACATACCAACCAGCCTATGATTGGCTATTTATATACGAGAAGCAATGTCACCTGCACATTATTAAAGTAAAGTGCCTGGACTGCTTATGGTCAGGTCTAACAGAGATCAACTAAGGGCTATTGCGAAGCTACCTGTTTAAAGCAAGCCTGTCGTTGATACTCAGTTTCACTAAAACACATTGTTGACTCAAACATCGTTGAGCATCAAATTCCAGTAGGAACTAAGAATGCACTAATTTCATTTGTATAAAAACAAAATTGCAAGATAATTTGAAGTCACTTGCAGTACTAATATACATGCGTTTGCTTTGCCATCATCATCCATTGTCATGCAAAATAGCCAGGGGCCGATAAATGTCATCGCTAAAGTTTCCTTCTTATACAAAACATTCGACAGTTGTGCATAATCCATTGTTGGCATCATAACATTATTCAGTTCGTTCTCAGTTAACAGTGAAACTGTGCAAAAGTAAGTAGCTACACAAAACTAAGAAAAATCTTGAAAATACTCCAATGGTTATTCCAATTCAAGTACCCCCTAAGCAAAAACAAAGAAATGGGTATAAGTTGTTGAAATGAATACAGCAGTTCCACTGGTGCAAATCTTTCAGCAGAAGTACACGGACAAGAAGTAGAATGGGCGTTACTGGTTATAGAAGACGGCCTTTTTTTACGGTTGTTTATCCACTTAAAGCCTCTTATGAAATTTTATTCACATTTCTTCGACAGCATCATCGCCTTCGTCTTTGTCCAAATCAACGTCTGCAGAGCCGTTTGCTGGCTTCTCGACGGCAACCTCGTCTGCGCTCTTCTTAAGTTTCAAATTTTTTCTCAAAGCCTTGTTCCGGTGCAGTCTGGCCGCAGACACCACATCAGCTGATGGCTCTTGCGAAGCATCTTCCGTCCCAAGCTCTTCATTTATATTTAAGGCACATGGATCGGCTTCCTTTGACTCCGGTTGGTCGGCGAAATCAGCTTCAGGTTCAATGACGTCAGCTTCGCCGCCATCGTCGGAAGCGGCAGTATCGGACGACGACTGAGATGAGCGATCGAATTCATTTTGTTCTTCCTCATTTTCCTCATCGCTGACCTCCGTGATGCACGTTCTGGAAAGATCTTGGTCTTCAGTCTTTGTTTTCGGGGTTGTTATTTCTTGCCAGTCTGTGCAAGTATACATAAGCTATGATTTTCACGGCTAGCCGGCAATAAGAGACGGGCAACTTGACATCGGTGCTCACCTGTTGACAACAAACTAACCGGCATGGAGTCAAACAACTTGGTACTGGCGAGACCTTTCTCCATTAGAAGCACTTCGGAGAAAGATGGCCGTCTAGAATCTCCGTCATTGACGCGAATCATAGCTTCAGAGTACAGTTAGAATTTTAGCGATTTTTTCCNATTCGGCACTCGATGTAATATAGCCAAGCTAGGTTTTCAAAAAGATTTTTGCGTGTTATGCACTTTCCGCAGGAAGATGTTAATCTATTTCTAATAGAAATTTCCTTTTTGAAATTTTCTTGAATTATGATCTGCGAAATTTAGATTCTCAATCGTTTTTGCTTTATTACGAAATTGTGCTATATGAAATGCTGATGAAAGTGCTGGAGTTAAGAAACTGAAGTGGAGGGCCTCATCAGTTTAAAGCTGTAGCATGCTGGCGCATATGGCACTGACAGCTCTTATGGTTAAGCATTCGTGTTATCACATGTCTGGCTTCGTCGTTTTCAATTCAAATCAATGAGTGGTCGGTTTCGTTACAGCCAGTTGCACTACCTGCAGTACGTGCCATCTACTGTACTGTTTACGTCAGCTATATCCAACCCGCGGTCCGCGGGCAGCATGCGGCCCAGTCGAAGGTTTTGTGCGGCCCAATTTAGGTTTCAGTTGCAGTGAAAGTATTCCACATATGCTGACAACCAGTCCTTATTTTGACAATCATGAATTGGATATTTTTGATGCAGGCAGTTCTCAATGCCACTTTGCCACGTCTGTTACCATTGCAGTTAGGATTCGAACGCTTTCGGTACATAAGCTAAATTTAGTTTTCTAAGATCAAAGTAAGCCATTCAATGTGCGGCCCTCATTAATATGTTCTTCAATGTGCGACCCTGATTAAGATATTGACATAAATTTTGGCTCAGTAAGCCATTTGGGTTGGACATAACTGGTTTACGTCATATCACTGCAGTTCCAATTTGTCAAATTTCAATGAATTTTAGATAAAATATGCGAGCTGATATATGGGTATGGCTATAGATACCTTTAAAGTGGTTATAGGTGACATGCATTACATCTGAAAGCCAAGCACAAGTTGTAATTGTTCAAATCCATCACAATAAGGTACCCATGCGAGTTCACAAGGAACAGCGTGGATGCAAAGTAACTTATTTTGTTTTGAGCCAACTATTTTTCCTGGAGTGATCTTTCAAAGCTTTTTTTATCCAACAGAGAACAGGAATCATAACGAACAAATATCCACAAGGGGAGTTAATTCCCTGGTGGCCGGAGACGCGCTTTTGTTTCAGTTCTAAACTGGCGTGACTCGGCGGATAATGGAATCATGCATGAGCGTATATGTAACGGAAAGTGTTTTTAATGCTTGTAATGTAGTTGATTGTAAAAGTGTTTCAAGCAAACCTCCACGTCCTGATATAACGGCGTGTCCGATGAAGAACTTTCGAGAGTATCTTTGACCAAAAACAGCTATTTTGATGTATTTGTTGTTAAACTCATCGGGAGTGAAGCCTTTGAATAGAAACTTGTGATCCCATCTGCAAAGTCGTGAACTAGTTTAAAGTCTAATATGTTTTGTAAAATACGACATGAATGCCAGGCACAAAGTTGACATATTGGTCACACATAACACTGATATTTTGTTTAAAAATATTTGTGATAAGAATAATTAAAATAAATGAATTTTGAATACTTGTTCTACTGAAACATTTGGCCTTTGTCACAAGTTTAGATTACAAGCTTCTCCGAAAGAATTTTTGCAGGACAAATTTATGCAATCACTCAATACCGCGAATTGCCATCCAGGGAACCGTTTTTTGAAAGCGTTTGGAAGCCATTCAGTTAACAAGTTATCAGATGGTTGTTTTTTGCAAGAATTTTTTGCAAGAATTAATTAAAAATTAAACAAATTATTCGTGGCAAGGTATTAATTGAATGATATTACAACATCACTTATTTTTAAACGCATTTTGATTTGCTGGGACAAGAAAATTGCTAACCTTTGTTGTCATGGTCGTCACAGTTAAAGTCATTTCGTAGCCACAAAGAGCTGTCGCAAAAACTGGTTAATTCTCTGAGGGAACAATCACCTCAAACACAACAATAATTCATTAGGTATTAGTGACAATGAAATAAAGAGAAGCTTGGATTGTAGTAGTGTATGTCCAAAGCAAAGAAGATTGGGAACACTTCATAATAAGAAAATATCTTCCATAATCAAGACAGAAAGTATTTTTTTATTTTGAGAAGTGCACAAAATGAGCAACATGAGAGTATACAATTTAGTGCCACATCTAAGAGCAAAGGAAAACTGCTCCCCTTTAAAAATTGTTTGTTTACTACATTTTTCCCGTGTTCCCCGACTGCACATATCTGATTCTTCACTCTTACCTCTTTGGCTGTTGCGTTTCGGTAAGTTAGGCTCTATATCGGGTGAATGTAATTAATAATATCATCACTAGGTCAACCAAAAGTCAATAAAGTAAAAATTTGTCTGCCTTCTTTAAAGCTTATGAAACGTCCACAAACCAATTTTCACGCTTGTACCATGACAGAATCTTAAGTTATTAGGTCAAAAAAAGTCAAAATTTATCATTAGGTCAAAATTTATCGATGTGTCAAACTTTTCTTGCAGCCAGTGACGGATTTACGCGTAGGCCAAATAGGCCATGGCCTAGGGCCCCGCGCTTTTTGGGGCCCCGCGCAACTCCTTCCTATGACGAACCATTCTTAACTTAAAATTTGCGAAACTGCGCAGAGGCATAACTTCACAACTTACTTTGAAACGAGCGAAAATGTAAACGTCTTTCTAGACTCTTGGCAGTACAAACAACACGATAATATTGTTGGCTACGCAATGTAGGAATTACAATACTGCTTTTTATCGGAGTTCTGCAGTGTCTGGTGGTCTTGCTTTGTTGCGAGCTTTTATTCAGTGCTAATCAGATCGACAATTAGACGATATGTTCTAGGGCGGCAACAAGGTCCCGCATGAAAATGTATATATCCGGAAAAAAAATACAAAAAACGCTAGAAATCACTGAATTTTAACGAAATTGAACTTCTGAATTAATTCCAAAAAAGATCGCATTGCCATTTGTTCTTGAGAAGAATGTAGGAAAGTCTTTAATTTCTATTGAAGATCTCTAAGGCAATCGTAGAACCAAAGTCGGCACCGCAAAATATAGATATTTGAGGAGGCACTACACATAAGAGGGACATGTTTTCACGCTTTTCAGGCAAACGGACAAATAAGTAACATCTGCGTGGGGCCCCAAAAACTAAGATGGCCTAGGGCTCCGCCCTCCCTAAATCCGTCCCTGCTTGCAGCACAGTTTTTTGCCTTTTTATCGATATTTTATTGAAACTACAATAACAGATATTGATATACGTTTGCACGTTTTGTTGCAATTCTGCAGTAATAATGGGTTTGCTGCGATTATCTGACGTAATGGTGTTGTTTTGCCCACTACTGGACGATTGAATGTTATGTAGAATAGGCGTGGCAAGGCAAGAAACGTGGTCTTGCAGTACTTGGTTTGGTAAATGCTCAATCCATTGTGCATACAGTGTTTCAACTTTATGATGTTCTCAGGTTTGACTCTACTGTAGTTATTAAAATGTACTAATCAACATATCATCCCCAAAGTTAAACAACCAATTTTTTTTCGAAGCATAGAGTGCATGAATATGTTTCTGGGTTAACCTCAACACCTAAGACTGAACTATCTTGCAGTTCCAAACACAAAAATTTATAGGTCAAAATAAAGTCAAAATTTATAAATTATGAAGTCAAAATTTTAAGATTTTAGGTCACAAATTGGTTGCCCTAATCATCATTATAAGAGTAAGCTGTTTAATTTTTATTTCTTTACGAGTATCAAATAACTCTGTGGAAACAGTGTTTCTTTTATTTTTGAGGTAACGTCTCAAACATTGGTTTCCTAATTAGCAACCTATGAATTTTCTTTTGCCTATACATATTTTCTACTTCATATTTTATCCTAAAAACACTGGTTTGGTTACTGTCCGCTAGTTCAAGCATCGAAAACAACGAACCATACAAGAAGTAAAATTACGAGCTAGTTTAAATTGTAATTGTGAAATGCATATTTTTCTCTTCCCACCTAAACATATATCTTCTCATCATAGCTTATACAAGTTCTACAATGTAGAGGAAAAACTCAAAACTTCAACAATTACTTTAAAGTTGTAAGAAAACGGACAAACATTGGAAAAGATTAACATTTCAAAAAAATCCTAGCATTTACACTAAATTGTTCCAACATCACAAAATTGCGTGAGTTTAATAACAAAGCAAGACAGTATAATTTTTAAACGCAAAAATGTACAAGCGTATGCGAGATTATTGTTGCGTTTTCGAGTAGACGGTGTCTCGAAGCAAGAAGAGCAAATTTCACTTCTTTGCATTGGGAATGTTCCGCTAGCTACATGCTATACACGTGGCATCGCTTTACTGACGACTATTTTTATAGAATAATGCTGTCATTGAAAGAATTTCACCAAATAAACAATGTGCAGGTAGATTCACTTGTAGTTTGTGATTTTGTTCATTTATAGATTATTCCATACGTACGAAGAAAAATTCATGTGTTAAATTTTTAGCACAATTAAGCGGTACCTTTCACAGGCTAGTCATAACGGCTGCTTTATCACTGTTTGCATGTTTTCAAAACCCGGGTAGGCCTAGTTTTTTTTCATTTGCAAAGCAAATGTGCACCAGTGCTGAGACAGATCAATACAACTGCTGAAAAACTTTTTCTTCAATACGTTTGCATTTACTTCAGATGGGCCAATGAAGTAACAGGTTTGGGATTTTGCAAGGTAACGCCAGGAACCTTGACACCAACAGTTAATGTAGACGATAAAGCAAGAGCACTGATTTCCCTGACAAATGACGATGAGGTGGTTGAATTAGCAATGCACGGACAATCGTTTCTTAGTATGAAGCTGACTCACATAAGGCTTTTCAAAGGAAACTGTATTTGAATACCACTGAACGGAGCATTGAGTCGAGAGTATTTATCATGGCACTGCATTTTCTTCCCACCAAGGCCGTGAGAACAGCTTGAGAAATATAGTCCTTAATAGTTCAATTAACTCTGCTCAGGTAACCTCTAAACACAAACACTTTTGTTGTCCATGCCCAAAAAGCTCATCCGATCAGAAAAAAGCAACCTGCTGCTTTTGGAAAAATTTTTATATGATGAAGAACAAAAGCAATTTTCCTAACAAAAATGTGGGAAGTGCTCTTCACAAATGAACGAAAAAGTAAAGAAAAATCCAAAAATTCCGCCAGTAGACGTCGTTGGTGGTCAGTTTAAGGTTTAAACAGAACCTTATTTCAAGTTTGTGGTTCTATCTGCAATAAAAGTAAATTAGGTTGAGACATGAAATTTTTCTATTTTCATTGCAATTATCAGCCACATTAATCAACCTTGCCCAAAATGGGCAAATATTTTACGACAATCAGGCACATAAGGTAAACTTGCCCAAAATGGGCAAATGCTTTACGACAATTGCTGGGCAATCAGGTTGACCGCGGCACTGATATTGACTTTCATGTCTCAGATACGGCCAGTCCTGTCGCCACAGGGGGCTTTGGCATGCTAAGCCCTCCCAAACAATGCTCCAAGCCCTCCAAATTGAAATATGGAAACTATATATTAGTGGAGTTTTGTCAATTTTTACAATGTCAAGGCTCAACAGGGAAACAAAAAACTCACTCTTACCATAACGTGGGGTGATTTTCACCCGAACTCACACTAACCATAACGTGCGGGGATTTTCACCCGAATTCACACCACCCAAAACCTGTGGTGATTTTCACTCCAAACTCACCCTAACCATGACGTCGGGTGATTTTCACCTAGGGACCACGTGGCCACCACTCCTGTCCGGGTGGAAATCACAGGGGTCAGTTTTCCANGGGTGTGAGTGATCTTTGCAAAAAACTTGAGTGATCAATGCAAACAAGTGCTCCCCANCGTTAGAACGCGAACCNCGTTTTGTTCTGTTTTGGTGGTGGACNGGTTCTACAGCGTNGTCTGGTCTCAAAGTTCNTGTCCTCAATAAAATGTTTTGACCTTTTACCACAAGTGCACGCACAACAAGGAGCAAGCCTTTTTTGTCTAAGCCACAGTTCTAGAANCTTCAATTAGGAAAAGAGAAGCACAAGTTTCATCATGTCCTCAATGAAATGCTTTGACCTTTCACCACAAGTGCACATACAACAAGGTGCAGGCCTCTTCCAGCTCCAAATTCTTTCCTCTGACGGAGAAGGCGTCATGCGTTCTCCTGCCTGTTTCTCAATGAAAACCACGAGCTGAGCAGGAGCCATTCGCGCCAAATTGATTTGCGGCGTAATGGCTTGTACTCGAGTGATCTACTCCCGTGCTGGCTTCGGTCAAAGGTTGCTGGCGTGGCTCACTAGTGAACCTACATGCACCAACTTTTGCCCGAATTGGTCAAGGTTACTTTAGGAGGAATCTTTGTGTAGGAATTTTGTTACACCTCAGGTAACCATGGGTCTATTTGGGCAAATTTTTGTTCCCCATCGAAAACTACAAAACTTGTGTAGATTTCGATAGGACTGCCCGAAAGAGAGTCTAAAAAATGCAGCTACTGAAAGAACCAGCTTTCTACGTGAACGTTAACTAAGTTTTAATTTAAGTAGAAGAATCGTTTGCCCAAATTGGTCAGAGGTTACCTGAGCAGGGTTAAGAAATACTGTTGTACTTCATACCTGGTTAAGCCTTGTGATGTAATATAACGGGGAGGTGAAATCATTGCTTGGAACTCTTCATCAGGACATAAAGCAACGCTCAAGAAACACTTTTCGCTTATGGCTTCATCATCCGGCATGTGATTGTGAAGATTCGTGCCTTTCAGGATTGACAAAGTCATTTCAGAATTTAAACCCTCCGTGTTGTTCTTCTTTTGGCAAATGCTTTGATTGTCATTGCTGCTTCCCATAATCCTTTCACGTCACATATTGTGTGTTAGTAAGTCGGAGGAAACTGTTTAACAAGGAAAAACTTGGCGCATTTACCTGGATAATGTCGACCTTCTTTTTTTAAGGAATTTCTTGCATGAATTTGGGCAAAAACTCATCTGCACGAAGATTTTCCTAGGCTGAAAAAAGAAATGAAATGCGAGGAGTGTGAAAAAGGTGAACGAGTTTTGCTGCAGCATGGTTGAAAACCAATAGAAAAAAATGCAACTTGTAGCAATGAGCTGTGCAATTCATGTTTTTCAAAGGGTATTAGAAGCTACAGTATACACAGAAGGCTGTCTATTTAACAGAGAAGTTCTACAATGCTTTTTCCGTGAGGACATTTTTCGAAAAAGAATCCACAAGTTGAAATAGCTATTAAAAAACACCTTCCATTGGAATATCTTCGTGGAAAACATATTATAAAAATATACAAAACAACATGCTTCATTTCAATGTTTTTTGTGTGCGAAAACTTTACACACTGAGCTAGCTATAGATAGTTGATGAAAACGTGTCATTTTGAAGAAATGCGATCTATTTCATTGCGGAAAGTATGTTCCATATTTTTGTGAGCTGACTCCGCCAACGTGCCATCAGCTTTTTCGAGTTACGCAGGTAAAAAATACAAATATTACCATTTGCAAACTTACAAATTTTCAGTGCATCGCTTATACCTGATTTTCCAACTCTTCTTGCTTTTTTCTTTCTTCTTCTGCAAGCATTTGCTGCTGAGCATGGTATTCATCCAAAAAAGAACATGCGGCAAAGATTCCGAGAAGTTCATCATGCGCTCGCTTTCTTTTTCGCTGTTTTGTTTCCCATTCATTTGTATTTTGTCTTCTGTATAATTCAGCTTTCTCAACAAGGGTAAAATCTTTGTAGCTTGTATGTGCAGCTTCCGAAATCTCATTTGCAAATGAGATCCCTCGCTGCCTGTTGCCAACCAAAATAGACATATTTTGCTATTTTGTCAACCTTTGGTTTGCTTGCTTTTCCTTTGTCTACCAGCTCGAACTATGTTTTGTAGTGTTCTTTGACAAGAAAACTAGCATTAAAATTTGGGAGTTTCTGCGAAGTGTTCAAGACTGTTTTGCTTTCTGTTATAAAATATTTACGTTTAAATATTTACACTGGTCTGCAAAAAGTATAACTTAAGCACATTGTTTCTTTTTTTGCTTTCTTTCATTTTCCTATCGCAGTTCACCTTATACGCGGTATTGAAATGCTTCTAACTGAAGTTGGTGTCTTTACCCAGTTCAACTCAAAGAAAACCTGGAATATCACGCACAGACACCATACGGTTTTGAGTTGATATACCGTGTAAAAGCGACAAAGAATTAATTTTACATTTTTTCTATATTACAGACATAGGTGCGAAGACGAATAATTCGAAGATACATGTTTTTGCCTGATAACAGACTTAATAACATTGCATGCTTCTGCGACTTCGTCCGGCTGATACATAGTTCTTCCATCAGACAAGCGCATAGAAAACTGACGGAAAACTTGCGTTACCCCTGAGTACGCAAAGGAAATGATTGCAGTTTAGTAAGCAGAATTCAGAAAGTTCCTAGCCAGGGATGAAGTTTTCTGGACTTAGGCGGAAATATCAAAGGAGTGAATTTTAAGCAAACTCAAAGAAAAACACTGAGCATTGCTGGATGACTGGGGTGTTCGAATGAGAAAAAAAAGCTACTTGCTGTTGCTCTCCTGCTTTCAACAAAATACATCCGATTCCAGCAAACGCTTTTAATGCTGGACTTGAGGTGTTTAACATATTCTGCACATAACGTAAACCTTCATCACACGGTGTTCTTTCCATTACTTCGTCTTTGTAATCGGTGTAACAATGCCTTTTTCATCGCAATTTTTTCAACTTACATATTTTAAGCTCATGGATTTCAATCAATAATAGACTTATTTTGAAAAGGACATGCATTTCCTATGTTGCGAAATCGAAGAAAAACAGGTGAATGTTCTCCAGCCCATGCGATCGTAAAAAGCCGCCAGAATCTGACGCCACAGCCACAGACAAAGCACATCGTAAATCAGTCATAAGTTTATGAAAAAGTTGCCGTGCAGGCAACATCTGAACAAGCACATTTCTGGTTTTGAATTACACAATTCTAGTTTAAATTACTGACTACGCTGCGTAGCTTTGGGGACTGCTCGTATATAATCTATTGATTGCTATCGCAACGGGCGTTAAATGACTTGCCGGCCGGCAAGAATTGCACCTGTGAACAATTTCTGTCCAACAGTGGCCTTTTTGTGAATTGCCGGGTATGAGCATTTAATTTCATTATTTAATATTAATAACGCTGCGTGTTGTTTACCTTTGTTGAAAATAGTTGTGATGAATGCAAAACTGGAAGCAAACGGCTCACAAACAAGCAGTTTCTATGTAGCTTGTAGCGCCAACTTCTGAAATCGAAAGTACTCCGCATTGCAAGGGGAAGGCCAGTTGTCTTTTTGCTCTATAGCCTGCTATTCCATTTGCATTGTACCAGTTCAGTTACTTGCTCATTTATTGACAGGTGGCATGCACCTACAGTAGCTAATACGATCCATCGTCTGTGAGTGAAATATTTGACAATCACAGTGGTGCCACTACTAGTGTTTTTCCACTAGATCTAGTGTTTTTGCATTTCATCTAGTGTTTTTTTTATGAGTGAGCTGAATGTATTCAATTACATAATTTTGTGTAATTGTAACTATAATTGAGACATGGTGATTTCGTGGAATAGCAATGTGCTAAAAATCTTCCTCCTAATACATTTCAAAATATACGACAGCATATAATCTGTTTCAAGTTAAACCGCTACGAAGTCACTGTGGTCATCTGTTAAAAATTCAGTGACCTGTAGTAGGCTACAAATATAAGCGTTGCTGCGACGGTATCTTCCGTTTTCTTTGTCGCTAGTTTTCAAAGGTCTTTTTGTTTGCATTTTACGCATTTTCTGGCCATTTTCATTGAATGTAAGTTTGCCTTTTGCTTTCACAGCTAACTTATTTGTGATCTAGTGTTTTTTTGTGAATCTAGTGATTTTAAACCATAAATCTAGTGCTTTTCCATAAGAACAGTGGCAACACTGGACAATCAGTTATTCCTCATATGAGCGTTTTGTCGTTCACAAATTCTTGCCGACTCAGAGATATACTTTCTAATGACTCTATGATGCCTTTGCGTATGAATTTAACAGCTACTTTCACATTAGTAGGATGTGTATCATCTTCGGAAATGAACTTGAGAAAAAGCTGGCTACTGTTGCGATCGAAAAGCCCGAGCGGTATGTGGCAAAGCTTCACACTGTGGGAGGAAGCAACAATAGAGATCACGCGCCGCGACCACTCTATTATTGCTTGTTCGCGCCACGTGCATATGGGTGTTGTTCTTCACCCACATCCCGTTCGTGGTGAATCGCAGATTTGAAGCAACGCCAGCCGAGAGGTTGCAACACTGCTATTTCAATGTCAACAGACAAAACTGAAACGCCTGCGCATCTCATCACCACTAATTGGACAAACAAAGGCAATAAAAGCAAGCGTGACTCATGCAGCGCGGTTGTACCGGGTGCCGCAACCGTTCGGTGATTAAAAGGTTTTTACTATAAACAATAAAAACACCAATGAGCTTACAGACTTGGAAAAAGTCTTGAAAAACTAACATGAATTTAGTTCGTAACAACATATCGATGCGTCTAATTCCAAGAATTGAAATTAAAATATAAAACTAACGAGACTTTCTTCATAAAGTTTATGTTAACTTTCATTCTGTTTTCTTGAGGATGACTCAGGTTATTTGAAGCAAAAGCGGTCCCAGAAGAATACCGTATTTTTCGGACCATAAGGCGCACCGGATTATAAGGCGCATTAAGTGAAGCAATACTTAGACAAGTCAAACTGTGTTCAACTCTTTCACAATAACTTCCGAGTGCCGGAGTCACCACTGGGAGTTTAATCTGTTATTGCATGCCTAATCCGCTAGACACGAATAGAATCAAAGTTGTGCGCAGGTTTGATTCGGTGTGCGCCAATGTGGTCAGGAGCCTCGTGGAGAAATCTGATCTGTGGTACGTGCTAGCTTCTCTAGGACACTGCTCATTGCAATTGTTGTTGGTTTATTGTGTGACATGATGGTCTGTTTACAAAAAAATCGTAACTAGCAATTAAATAAATAGCATCGTATATCATAAATTTTTTCCTAGATGAGAAAGCGCAACCGGATTCATACATTAGGCGCACCGCATTATAAGGCGCGCTTTCGATTTTTGAGAAAATTAAAGAATTTTAAGTGCGCCTTATGGTCCGAAAAATACAGTACTATTACAACATAATCAAAAATCTTGATTAAAACCTGAATACGTCTAAAAATAGATAAACAAAATAGAAGCACATTTTGTTCCACTTTCAAAACACGTTACTTTTGGTCAATATCTTGAAGCTGCTAGTAAATACTGTACACAATCGGGCAGACTGGACTTATTCATGGCGTAATAGCTTGTAGCAAATTCCGTAACGGCCCAGTTTGCAGCTGATGAAGTGAAGTGAACATTAGCTTTGAATAGAAAGAAAGAATCATCTTACAAGCGGACATGAATTCACATTTGTCCAACATAAACAAACCTTATGCCAACATGAGGCTGGTCAGGCGTTGGTCGAATTCATCGTTCGAAAAGGTTCGTTAGAAGTTACAAAGTCAGTACAACCAATAAAAGCGAGGAGCAACAGTGTGGTTGTTTTTTTGACGCAGATGCTTAGTTCTAATTTCGGCTGACATGGTCCTGATAATAAACACAGCGCTGTTTGAAACCTCTGTGTACAATAAATGATAAAGGCAAGTGCTAAAAAACTGAAAGTTCAGTTTTCTGCGGCCCACACCGTGTGAACAGCGCCCACAATAAAATCAACGAAATATCTTCAGGTAAAAGTTTGAAGTGTATATTCAGGTAAAAGACTGTATCAAAAAATAAAAGAATGCATCATTCTGTTTTGGAGAACACCAGGACGTCAGTGAACAGTACTTTAAACTTTAATCAGACTCTACTGGCGGTAAAACATAAAAACGGGTTTGAAAAAACTGGCCAACATTTCGATAACGAAGATAGTTGTACCTAACTATCGAAACTGGCCAGGTTTTTAACCTGTTTTTATGTTTTACCGCCAGTAGAACCTGATTAAAGTACTGCTTGAAAGAGTTATGTTGTCAAGAAATCGGTTTTAAGTTTAAAAATCAGTTTTAAGTCAAATGTATCTTCGGTTATTAGCTGAAAAGTCCAAACAGAATGAAGACGCTCACATGAGATTTCAAAACGTAATGCGAAGAATGAAAAATAAAGTAACTAGAGACGTTTTTCGACCCACAGACAAAGCAACTGCGGCTGCTAGTTTTTCTACATGTCTAAGACGCAAAATTTTTCTGCTCGCAATAGAAACATTAAGAAGATTACGGTTTTCCAACTGACTGAAACGAAAATAAGCTTTTTTATGAGTGACAACAAATTTCCACTATCTTTTGCGTTCGAAAGTCGAAAGTTCTCAATTTTTGGTTTTCAAATTTTTGATGACAGCAGATAGTTTGCGCAATATCGGGAGTAAACTTTCAGAAAGTTCTTCATTCAAGTGGTTGTTAAGGATGAGATAAACACAAAGAAAAAGTGCTGTAAACTTTGTACAATGCACAGAACACCCTTACGATAGCACAACTGCGAAAGTAAAGACGCTTCATCAAAGTACAATGATCGCAACTTGGTTTAGTAACTGAGCCAAACGAAACGTTGCATCTGATAAATGGTCGACGATGGTTCTTCTACGTTTTCTTTTTTCTGCGTGTGGAGTTTCGCCGCAGGAGATTAACGTCAGGATTAAGAAAATGCTTTTCCTTTTTGTTGTTTTCAGGCTTGTCTTCTCCCAAAAGGCCGTTTGTTTCGGGCAAGTCAAATCCGTCGCCATCTTTTAGTTTGTGACACGTTTCCAGCGCTCGGCTTGATTCACGATCTTCAGTGAGATCCTTATTGGCTAAATCCTCCTTTCCGAAACTTTTGGTTGTTGTGAAAGAACCTGACGATTGCTGTGAGCTTAGTAGTGTGTTATTAATGGGGGCGCTTTGGACTGGTATTTCTTTCACTTTATCCTCTTCTTTGGAGTGGGAATTAGTATTGACAAAACCAGCAGCCGATTGGTCGCATTTGGCCCCATTCTGTTCTGGTGCAGTTCCGACTTCCTTCCAATCTATAACGGGTTACTTTGATTAGAAATCACATTTAAATGTCTGTGCGGTTCAGCATTGCACACACCATAATATTCAAATATTCGAGTCTCACCTTTTCTTAGCAACGGTATAGTGACAGAAACTGGTACTCCCGGAGTGTTCATTGCTTTTTCCAAGTGAATTGTTTCAGACATTTTTGATGGTCGTGGCTGATGGCCATTCGCTCGAACCAAAGCTTGAAAAACAACTCATAATTACATTCCCCGAGNAACAGGTAAANCAAGCTACGATCAATCGCTCCGGAGAAATTAGGTAACTTNACCTGCACAGGTTGAAAAACAGGATATGTTTNTCTCTCAGTAGATTCAGACTATAAGTGGTGACTTTAGATGAATAAATTAACCAGCATAAAACAATAAAATATCCATAAAATTGCTACAAGGTAAACATTGTTAAAAATAAAAAAGGCCAGGATATACTTGCAAACAACTGATTTGTTTGTGTTTGTACCTCCGCGACCGGCAATGACAGCTTGGCCGATGAATTGCTTTTGATTGCTTATTTGTCCAGAGACAACTATTTTAATGTATCTGCTGTTGAAGTCTTCAAAACTGAAGCCAGTGAAGCAAAAATCGTGATCCCATCTGCAATGAATAAATGTGGAATGTAAAAATTTAATTGCGTATAATGGTAAAAGTTATGATAAAAAGGACAGCACTTTTACGCTTTTAGTAACCACGTGCGGGGTCGAACGACATGCTTAAACCTTGTTTTCGAAGTGTATCAAAACGCCTGCGGAGATTTTTTATCGCATTACTTCACGTAGGTGTTTCAATAGCCATAGAAAGTCTTGCTTTGACCCGTGCAGTGATACACAAGTACAGCATTTCTACTCGGGCACGTGGTCACAGGGAGGAGCATTCGGGGGCCCCATAAATTTTTTCGTGCCCAGAAATTTTTTTGAAACATACTGTATTTTAAAAACAAAAATTTTGCGCCCCTGAAAATGTATTTTCCCCCCAAACCTTTAAACCTGGCTGTGGGCCTGCTTCTAAATCTTAGGAAATCGATTCGCTTCAATCTCCAGGCAGGAGATTCCTCAAACAGCGTGCTGCCAAGCTAGAGCCTGTAATTGTTGTTTCCGATAAAAGTAGGCAAATCCCAGTCCTTGGTGCTTTCAACTAAGGTTGACATCAATTGAAAAACTTTGAGAAACAAAGGAAAGACTTACGAATTGTTGCTTGAAATCTTTGGCATGGAAAAACTGAATAATCTTTTATTTGTGCCCTATAGTGTAAACTACAGTATAATAACTGAATTATTCCACTTTGCATTACCGCCGAGATTTAGTCTTGTGTTGTCTTTCGAGGCTTTTTCCACTGCCCGTTACGGTTTGTTGTAAACCATATGATCGCCTGAGACAAAAACCACGCCAAACGCGGAGAGATTTTTTGTCAACCAGTGTGATGAATAGCCGTTCGCGATAGGATTTAACAGTCTTCTAGCTGTGTTTAGTGGAGGGGTTTTAATTGGGCTCAATTCTGTAACCTTGAGTTTTGTTCTTAACAACAGTACGTAGTTTTTCTATTTTGCTTCAATGTCGACTTTGCGCAGGACTGACAATGTGTAACACACGAAACTAGTTTCCTTACGCAATAAATTGCGATTGATTCGCTTGGTGTGGGTCACTGCTGTGACTTAACTATTATGCTGAATGATGGGTGCAAGCTTGAATGATTGCAAGAAGATGGGAGCAGAACTAGGCATGAGATTCCTCAAACAGCGTGCTGCAAAGCTAGAGCCTGTAATTGTTGTAAACAAATTGTGGTGTTCTTTTCATTTATTTTTTAGCGACGTTTCTTCCACCTGCGCAAGTGGACTTCTTCAGGGCAATATTTGCGAGCTCTTTTATCAATACCAAACTACAATGAGCAGTTGTGACGTACATCCACAACAACGCAAAAAGACAACACATAAGGGATGTGAAGTAAGTGTTATTAATAAACTTAGAGGAGAAAGCCATACGTAACATATGAACGATATAAGAACAAATTGAGTAAGCAAAAAAAAATAAAATGAAACAAACAGCGCAGAACGTATCGTAATTAGCAAGTCATTAGAAACTGGTGCAATGCCTTCAGACTGACAAAGGATGTAGAATGCTAAAATGTCACTCCTGATTTAAGATGTTGCAACAAATTGCTGAGAAAGATGCGTTTTTACATTTAATAGCAAACAAGATTCAATTCTATGTTTGGTTCATATGTGACACATATCCTATTTATTTTTTGGAACATTTCAATAAAACTGATTTCAATCAGTTAAAAAGGCTCCAGCTTTCATATCCACTTTTTCTGACAGTTTAGTTCCTGCAGTAATTCAAATGGGACACGCATTTTTCACTCTTTTTTTAAATTTACGCTTGTTTAGGAAGTAGAATAGACGTGGCATTGGTAGGATGACCACAGCTTCCGTCTAAGTTTAAGTACAAGCAGGTGAATAGTTGATCAGTGAAACTGGGGCAGAACCAGAGTTTTGATGGATTGGTGCACGAAATTTTCTTGGTGATTTCGAACTTTTCAAAATTTGGTTTTAGGAAAAGCTTGACTTTCATCTGTTTATTAAAGTAATCAACCACAAAATTCAAAAATTTTGAAATCATTTAAAAAATCTTTCGTGGTGAACTTTTTCCAAAACGATGAAAAGCAAAAGTTTAATATTGTGATTGCGGGCCATTTTTTGAAAAGGAACGAATGAAAACGAAACAGGAAAATAGGCGTTGCTTGTACCTTGTTGATCCTTGGGGTGTGACGTAACGATGAAGTGACGTCATAGGGCTAGATTCTTCGTCCGGGCATATGGAAACGCTGAGATGGCATTTTTCAATTCTGCGTTCATAATCCTGCATATGATTGAACAAGTTCTTTCCTTTTATGACGGACAAGGTTAGATCCGACTGAGGATCACAACTCTGCTTTTTCTTCTTGATGCAGACGCTCGGACCAGTTTTATTCTTTGCTGGTGAACTACGAAAAGGAAATCTTAATTCGATGACAACAAAATACGTTTTTTGCAAATAGAAAACGCGTCCTACATACCTTGGAAGCAGTGAAAATCTCCTTGCGGCAAGCCTAGCTTGTTCATTTGTCCCAAACCTCAGCTCAGCAGTAATGCATCTCGCCTGGATCACACAAGGCATTCAGCTAACCAATGGCAAATATCATGACAGCATGAAAGCGGCGCACCAGGTGACGGTCACACAATTTTGTTCTCAGACTTGAACTTTTTAAAATCAAAGGGAAGGCGTTTCAAGTTTAAGAGATGGGCTGGAATCTCTGGGGTTGGTATTTATGACAAAATGTGAGTCAAATCGGAAATAAATTCTTGTTTGAGAATTTTGCTTATCAAGATTTTACTACATCGCATCCTTTCTTGTTGCTCGTATTTGCAAACAATGTTTTCCCGTAGCATCATTTTTCAAGATTTTCTCATACAATAAAACAGAAGCATTTCAAGTTCGTTCTATCATTTTCAGCACTTGTGAAAAACCACAGCCGAACAAAGTAATGGTCGCATAAAAGTTGCCTTTAAAACAAATGATCTTTTATAAAAAGACTCTGCTGAAAAACTGTGTGCGATGTTTTGTGCAAAATCTTTACTCTATGGAAGTATTGAAGTGATGAGAACGTTTCGATTGGCTTGGCGAGTTTCTCCCAAAAAATACCTTACCAGATTTTTGAGTCGCTAATACACCCTGTGTTTTTTTGAGAACAACAGGGAGAATATAAACTTAAGCCAGTGGTAAATATATAACTGAACCATATCATCACGAGTGATAGCAACGGATTGTCGCGAATGAACAGAAATAAAACGTCGATGCGAAAACATTGGTTAAATGAGTACAGTGCATCGCTGTTCATCAAGCTATGATCCATAAACTATCCTTGCGATCAAACAAACGCTATTGTCCTCTTTTATCAGAAATAAAACATGTGTTGTAGAGTATAATTACAAGTTTTTCTTTGGGCTGTTGTGACGGAAGCGCGAGAAAACAATGTTTTTAAGACTTTTGTAACGCATGCTACTTTCAGAAAAAAGACCAGCTCTTTCGCTAAAAAAGAGCTTGATTTTGAGCAAGTATTTAGCGGGCCACGCTCACGCAGTGCATGTAAGCGCCCATACTTCGAGGACCACTGCAGCCTTACACGGCAAGAGAATGCTTTTACAAAGGTTTTAAAATGTACCTCATTTTCCTTTTGTTCTTCCCTCGTTCTTTTTTCGAAGGCGCGTTTCTTCTGCTGTGCATGATATTCTTCTAACTTGGAATGAGTTTTGTAGATTCCCAGAAGTTGCTCGTGAGCTATTCGTCGTTCCAACTCCCTAATTTCCCACTTTTCGCGATTCTGCCTTCGAAAAATCTCGGCCTTTTCCAGTAACAATAACTTTTGTTCATTGAAACAACAGACAGACTGATTTTCGGTATTTCCCTCACTGAAGACTGTTTTGAGATCTCGTTTAGATGGTCTTCCTTTTGTGTCAAGTACAGTCTTTTGGTCACTTCTCCTTTCGTCAACAGTCATTATTGTCAGTTGTGAGGCAAGCTGTTAATGACTTTTCTTTCCTCCTGAAATCCTGCCTTGAAGACGACGTGGTTAGCAACGTTAAATTTTGTCTTTTGAAGTTTACTATTTCCTTAAGTAAGATTCAGGATGCTTGAGGTTCTAAGTTATCCTCCCAACTCGATATTACGGATTGAGTATTTTTGTTGTTGTTCAGCAAATATCATGTGTGATATCATTCTATTTTTTAGTAAGTGTAGGACGTGAGTTGTGCGGTTAGATATTATCCGACGGAAGTGACGTAACAGCATCAGAGAAAAACTGCAAGTATGATTAGAGTCATGGCCCGTTTTGGCGATAGCAAATCTCAAATTAAAGACAACGTCAAAGTAACAGCAAATCGTGAAACGGAGTGCGAATTTATAGCTTCTTGTCGTAAAAACTCATCGGTGCTTGGTAGCTCGTTGTTTCAAGGGAAACTTTGCCTGAAATTTTCCCACCTCGATTGCTTGCACAATATACGAAACTTATTATTCTATGGGGTATAGGTAAACTACCAGAAAACCATCTCCACTGCGGAAGCACAGGTTGCAAGAAAACGATATTGCGGAGAAACAAAGTTATAGTACGTGCTTTTGAAATCGTTTGGGAGGTACAAGCACAAGCTCACAGGATCGGAAAAATTTTAGATGTCTAAACAATTACTTAAATTGAAAAGTGGATGCGGCGATCAGTTTCATGACCGAACCACTCTCTGAGCAAAATTAAAATGCAATATTGATTTAAAATCAAAAGCCGACCTTTCAGAAATAAGTGAGATTCTTGTTTATAAACCTACAGGGAAACCTGCATCGATGTTGCTTTATTTAATGGGTGTTGTAGCAAGCTTTACACCTTCACTTTGCTCAATACATATCTTTGTTTACAAAAACCATATCAAACTGTTGCCACGAAGCAAGTTGAAGCCAGCAAGATTAGACGAAACGCCACAGCTACATTTGTTGTGGGTAATCAGAGTGCTGCATCCTGTAAAAAGTAAAAAAATGACCAACAATGGGAAAAGTAATCCTTTCAGCTTTTGCGAGGACGAATTTTGCAGTTTACCCAGCACTCTCCTTTCAAATCTCTGTTCTTTCTATCTTGAAAAAGGAACTATTTTGAAACAATACCGGTATTTGGAAGCTTGCTGTTGCTGTAGCTAATCATGGTTTAGTCACGCAAATGCACTACCGCTGCATGACAACGTGATGAATCATGAACGAATAACGTCACTGACACAAATTGTATGATTCAACTGTTTTTTATCGATTTTGCCATGATGACGTTATTAAGACGTACGTTACACCCGTGTCACTTAGTGCTTGTGGGCAAGCACAGTAATGAAGGCTACATGATCAGTTATAAACATATATGCCCGATATGTAAAATTTTTTGACATTTTTGAAACGGGCCTTGATTCACGCGAATATTAGTTTGTGAATGTTGTTTTTATACAAATGGAACCCAATAAGTGTCAAGGAATGATGAATCTGAGCAACCTTTTTTTCAGCTATTTTCGAACGCCCCGACGCTGCAGTTATACTTTAAAATGATAAGCTTAAACATGCCAACAAGTGTTTGTACGTTCAAAGTTTAACCTAAACCACAGGATGTCACAATTTTCAGAGATTCAGTTGCTATTTTTAATCAATTCAAGAAAAAACTGTTGCGTGCAAGCATGGGTTCCACGACAACTGCCAAATGGACAACTGCCAGCCGTGCAAATTGCCAACCGGGCAACTGCCAACTAGGAAGATTGCCAACTAACACAACTGCCTACTTGAAGAGCTACCAACCGGAAAATTTCCCTTGCCTTGCAAAAAAAAACTGTCATGCAAGTTTTTCTTCACTGAGGAGTTACTACAGATTTGAACAAAACATATACTGAACATTTCGTAACTGTATGAGTCTTTTGAAAACAGATGTACTGTTTGAATACTTGTCTGATATTGTTAGCTCTGACTATTAAGACTGTATTTATAAGAGACAGAGAGACACAGAGAGAGAAAAGTGTATTGTTTTATATGACTCAGGAAATAAGCAGAAACAATGCAAAAAGTTTGCACTGAGTGACTGACGTCTTGAAATTATTTGTCATTTTGCAATAATAGAAAAATTTAAACATGTCTGCGCATTCCTTCTTCCAAACGCTTTCTCCTTGACTCACTGATATGCCAGTTCGTATGAAACTGTTTTTAGAATTTCAACAATCTCAGTAAACCACTTCTTTAAAGTATTCATGCTTGCTTGTAAAAGCATTTCCATCTCAGAGGCGGATAAGTTTCGTACAAGCATCGCCCTAAAACTGGTTGCAATAAGCGCAACAATTCACAAATCTAAGTTTAAGTTTTTCCAGGAGAACCTGCCACAGACCATTTCCAGAAAAATCATGCCTTCATGACACACTAAACGTTGGGGTACAATGAATTTTTTGATTTTGTTAAAGGGTAAATGAGACCAAAAGATTAAAAACTACTGATCTAAACTAAACAATGCTTTGCACTTCACTGAACTGCAGAATTTACGTGCCGGAATTTTACCGGCCTCTATTATCGCACAGCATCAAAAACTCTATTACTTCATGACATTGTTCTATTGTTTCTTTCCCGTGTGAGAAATGCTCAGCGTTACTCAGGTAATCACGAACGCAATTGTTTTCGCTAGCATAGCACAGTTCTCAATTTGCCGCTGGGTTGTGCAAAATTAGGCTGTTTTTGTTACAAGTTTATTTTTTATTGCCTGATGGTAGCATTGAAAGAAAAGGCAGCAGTGAAAATAAGAATGCAATGTGAAAAACGCATAACTGACGCAAGGTACATAGCAAACTCGTAGGCAGCTTCCGCAGGCAAATGGTCATGTATGGGACAGATGGTGCAGAGATATGCGTCGTCTAGCTCAGGTCGTGCAACTGAACATTTAAGGAAGTGTTGAACGTAACTCATATCTTTCCAAACAGGGCCGGCCTTTGGACGTTTGGACTGATTGCTTCCGTCGGGCCCCGAGCCAAAGGGGGCCCCGCACCACACGTATTAAACTATGCAAGCTTACACTTACTATTGAAACTGCGTGTGTGGCGCGGAGCACGGGACCCACAGTTTTTTTAAGCTTGGTGGGGACCGTAGGAAACGCAAATCAAAGTAACCTGCGCGGATTTTCGACATACTCATTCATCATAAATAAGCAACCAATTTTTTGACCTAAAAACTTAAAATTTTGACTTTTTAATTTATAAACTTTGACTTTATTTTGACCTATCAATTTCCTGCGTTTTCAACTGATATGTGGAATACAAAGCATATTCATACACAGTATTAGAACACAAATCGATAGATTTGTTTTCTAACTGATAGGTTTGTTTTGTTGAAATGAAACGAAAAGTAGTTTATGTGCAAGGTCTGGTATAGCATGTGTTAAAAATGTCTGGCTACTTTCAGTTTCATGAAACGAACCTCGTTGATGCTTTTCACTGCGGCGGCGTGCTTCCACAATAAACCTCTTGTCACTTTTCACTAAGCAGTCACAGAATTTGCAAAATAATTTAGCCTTAGGTGTTAAGGTAAGCTCAGAAGCATGTTCATGCAGTATACTTTGAACTTTTGAAGAATTTGCTTGTTGAACCTCAGACATGATATGTTGATAAATACATTTATATATATAGTAGAGTCAAATCTGAGAATATCATTAAGTCAAAACACTGTATGTGCACAATGGATTGAGCATTTGTCAAACCAAGTACTGTAAGAGCACGTTTCTTGGATTGTCATGCCTAGTCTACTTTATATTCAAACGTCCAGTAGTGGGCTAAACAACAGTGTTGCATCAGAAGTCGCAACAAACCCATTACTATTTCAGAATTGCAACTAAACTTGTAAAATTCTATCAAAATCTTTTTTTTGACCAAATAACTTCGGAGTGGCTCATGGTATCAGCGTGAAATTTGGGTGTGAACGTTTCACAAACTTTTAAGAAGGCAGAAAATTTTTGAATTTATTGGGTTTTGGTTGCCCTAATCATAATTCGTTCTGGAGTCGCAATAGCTGTCTTTGTTTTTCGATGTGCAGTCTGGTCTTTTCAAGAGGAAGCTAGTTAAGGCAAAGACAGTTTAGGTTTTGAAGCCGTTTTCGGTTTTAATTGTAAGCGTTTCGTACTTAGCAGCATGGGTGTGGGAGGGATTTTTTCCAGGCGGGCCAATAGCAGATTTTTCCAGGGGTAGCCAAAAAGATTTTTCCAGGAGGATGCTAAAAGTAGTGAAATTTCATTTTTCCCATTCGAAACAAAAAAACAACTTTTTTGTTGAACATTTACAGAAAATTGTTAAATTCCCAAATCCAGGGAAGACCAAGGCCTCGTTTTCCCCCATTCGGGCGCCCATGCTTAGCAAGCTATTGCTGTTTTTAAGGACCACAAAGCCACTTTTGTGGCTCTGACTTTGTTCAGTCATAACTTCCCAACCGATAGAGCTAGAGAGGTGTTCAAACCAACTACGGATTCGGTAAGTCTACTAGTTTACTTAAAAAAAACTTTTTAGTTTTGGGTTTGACGTTCTCTGTGGGGGATGTCACAAGTGGGCGTGTTTTTGCGTCTTTTTGGCCAACTTTACCCGTCCCTGGGCTCCAATCCAATGATCCAATTTTTGGCTCAAAATTTTTTTGGAAACTAGCCTATCACCCCAGTCTTTAGAGCCTTTGATTGACTTTCTAGCATATCTTGAGTCAAAATTGTGGGCCAAAACCCAAAATTTGGTAAACATTTCTGCACCCATAAACCACAACCTGGGGTGGATTACACCCTTATTCCATATGGTCATAACTCACCACAAGCTTGAGCTAGAGAGCTGTTCAAACCCTCTAAAGACTCGTGAAGTCTTGTAGTTTAGACTGAAAAAAATTTTTTCAGCGTGGGTTGTCGGCCGTTTTGGCCATGTTTACATAAACATAGGATGTTTTGACATGTTTTGACAGATTGGTCAAAACACTGGATGACGTCAACATCCAGTGGGAGTTCAATAATCAAGACGATTTGGTGGCTCAAAATTATTTTTGTATTTAATTCGTTTCTACGCGATAATACGAGTCTTTATAGGGTTTGATGGACTTTCTAGCGTTTCTGGTTCCAAAATTATGGCCAAACTTCGNGAAGATTGATTAGGGGAATCCTTACTAATCCCATANAGAATTCTTACAAGATTTGGGGTCTTTTGGCCATAATTTGGCACCAGAAACGCTAGGAAGTCGATCAAAGGCTCTAAAGACTAATATTACAGCCTAGAATCCAAACAAACTTTGAACCACAATATCGGCTCATTGTCTGGTCGATGGCGTCATAAAAGAAAAACCAAAAAAAGCAAAACATTCCCCAACCCTGACGACATCCACCGAAAACCCCAAACCCAAATCTCAAAATTTTTTTTCAGTCCAAACTACAAGACTTCATGAGTCTTTCGAGGGTTTGAATAGCTCTCTAGCATACGCTACTGGGGAGGTATCGCTGGATAAACTAGCCGTTAGTGGGAGACTCATGCTTTTTCTGCAATTTTTGGATTTTTGTGCAAAATGTTTTTTTGGGACCATAATTCTGGTTCCAGATATGCTAGAAGATCAATAAAGGGCTCTAAAAACGTGGATAATTGTCTAGTTTTCAAACAAAATTATTTTGAGCCAAAAAATGGCTCATTGGATTGGCGCCTAGGGCCAGGTAAAGTTGTTCAAAGATGCAAAAACATACCCTCATTGTGACGTCACCAACAGAAAACCCCAAAACCAAATCAAATACTTTTAAAAAAATATAAACTAGAAGACTTGCTGAATCCGTAGGGCAGTGTTTTTCAACCGGGGCTCCACGAGTTGCTGCCAAGGGTTCCGCTGGAAACTTTTTGATGATTTCTAGACAAAATATGGATGCTACATTTCTACCCGTCTGGCTTATTACAGAAAGTAAGATAGACACTTCAATCATTGCATGGGGTTTCGCAGGGCTGGCCTTCAGCCGATGCAACTGGATTGGGCTTCGCCATGGTGTTTGGCAAAGTCGTTCATTTTTCCAGATACTCTTTGAGCTCGAGAATTCAATAGCAAAGGCTTATAAATCTCATTGTTAGCAAACAATTATCTCGTTTGAACGGACGGTAAATTTCCTCTACCGAACATTCGCGCTCCATTCTCGTGCAATATAAGGCGTTATCTTCGCGCTCCACTATATCTCACTTTTTATGGATGGAGCTTGATTGTTACTAGTGGCAGTTAAGACTGTAGTACACCTAAAGCTATTGCAAACAAAGTAGCTTATGTAGCGATTTAACTCGCAGTGGGCAGGTCAAGACGATCAAGTGTCTGTCGTATTAATTTTGGCGGCAGTTTTTCCAACGTAACCTTGTTCAGTTCCCAAAAGATCCCCATTTTGGAAAGTTTTTGGTTGGCTGCGGAAGAGTTGTGAGTCGGGCCGGCGTTTTCGGGTCGGGACGGGTTCGGGATTAAGTTTGTCAAATGTTTCGGGCCGATGTGGGGCTTGCGTACAAATTTTTTTTTGCAACGACGGACATTTTTGTTGCCAGTTACTGTCGAAGCAATCGAATTGATTAAATCTTGACCAAACATGATTAATTGTGAATTATTTAGTCATTTTTACTTTGTTACGCTACCGATGCCTCGCAAATGCGAGGCAGACAGAATTTACCATAGATTACGTATTTTAATATTTTGTCAAAATAAAATGAACTTTACGACATTGAAGCAAATGACAAACGATGAGACTGAACCAGTGGAAGCCAAAAATCTCATGCAAACCAGCGCAAAATTTTGTGAAGTTTTAGCACTTAAAATTTCGTTCTTTTCTTTGTCCACAAAATTGTTCCGCGTTATTTGTCGGTCGTGCGTATATTTTTATCATTTGTCGCCTCACCAACTTTTATTGTTTTGCCTCTTTGCGAGCGCAAGTAGGGAGAAAAACCACGTACTTCAAAGTCCAGGCTCATGAACTTAAAGAACACTGAAAGCTGCCCTGCAGCATAACTAGGCAAGGTAAAAATTGTGAGTGTCATCCAGCACACTCGTTCCAGTTTATCATAGTATTGGGCAGCTATAGGCTTCTATTTCATCAATCAACTATGCGCATTATATATTGCGTTTGATAAGTGTTTCTACATCTGTAACGTGGTAGTTCGAAAATCTTTGTACATTACGTTTTGTAATTCATAAAGAACAGTAACTTTGGGCGGGTTCCTCTCTTGTCAAACCTGGTTCTTTTCATGTATTGCGTCATAAAGCAGATAGCTGATCGTGCGTCCAAACGTTACCAAGAACGGCTCTGCGCTTGTGGTTACCAAAAATGAGAAAGGTAATCAGTTCATGTTAGCAGTTATCAGCTGCTCTTGGAACGAAAATGCCGTTCAGCAAGAGCGAGGTAATTGCTTTGTAGGTTCGATTGGCTTGCTAGTTCGGTTTGATTGACGTAACTTTGCACTTGCCCTCTCCGCTCGGCAGTGGCGGATTGAGGGGGGTGCTGAGTGGGCTACAGCTAGGGGCCCCCAATCTCTAAATCGGTAAAAAGTGTAAATGTGAACAATACGCTGTAAAAGATACCATCGCCAAGTGGAACTGATAAGTACGCGCTCTGTGCTCACTCATTGAAATTACTTCGTTGAGGTAAAAGCAATTGATTCTTTGGCGTGTGGTCTGGCCGACACTCACTAACAAGTTAGTATTCCAAGGTCTAAAAATCAAGGTATTCCATCCGCTTGTCTTATTTTGGTTTCCGATGCGCATGCGGTATCCACGTCATTTTAACATCGGTCCTGCAGACAGCCACGAAGGAAGTTGTGAAGTTGTTAAAGTGGGGTCAAGTCTCTCAACAATGGTAAAGATTTTAGCTAAGGATAATAAATCATGGTATTATAAGGCAGAACTGCCAGAGTTGGTATATACGCCACGTATGTATCCTCATGTACTTTCATGCATTTGTGTGTTCCTTGTTACTGCGATGCGATGCATATTTAAAGTATAGCGCGTTGCCTGTGGGAGTGAAGATCTTACACAATACACAATGTCACAATGTCAACTGGTAGTTTAACCAATTCTGGTACTGTTTACTTCTAAGATGCAAGTTTGGACATTTTGGTATACATACTACTGTGAATCGCTGTTATTTGGTACAATTTTTGATATTTGACTTAAAACAGAATAAACGCAATAATAAAAAGAAAAGTCGGCAGATATCGAGTTACGTAAAACGTTAACTGATAACAAGAATTAAACCGTATCAAGCACGTATTGGTTCTGTTTACATTTCATTCAAGTAACTCTAGAAAGCTTGCTCACGCTAATCTCAATGACTCATTCCATTTACGACTTCAGTAAGTCGTAAGATGTGCTTTAGTTAGGAACTTTGTTGAGTTCCATTTTATATTCTAAGTGCAGTAGAAAAATAAAAACAATGCAGTGATGTTGTGTCTTATGAATGAACATAAAACCATACGTAATAAGTGAAAGTGAATTTCACAACAGTTATTGATGAGCGAGTGCATGCTCTTGTTCTTACTAATAGTCTTGCTGACTTGTCATTGATTGTGAACAGAAAAATGAAACACTGAATTGCAGTGAGTACAGTTATTATTTTTATCATATCAATTTAGGACATATCGAACTGGGCTATTATGGTAGGTAAGGTTAGGTTAAATTTTGGATAGGTTAGATTTAAGGTTAGGTTAGTGTTATTTTAGTTGGGAATCTGGTATGGAAAGCTGATTTTTCTGAAAATAATTTTTAAAGAAAATTTTATGTACCTCAAAAATGTTATTTGGATATATACTGTATATATCCAGTGGAACTCCGCTAGCACGACCACCCACTGGACGGCACCCGATTGGTCGTGTTAGGGGGGCTGGGGAGGTCGCGTCACACTTGGATTCCTGAAGGTTCCGTGTATTATCACGATCATTTCTACAATTCTTTCCTCGATTGAAATTTATTTAGCTTTGTCTTACTTTCTACCACAGCATATCGTTACTGTACTATAAAATCACACAACGGAAAAAGTCGATGTCGGCAATACAAATTCCAGAGTTTACAGTATGAGTTTGTTACGTCGCATTGGCACTTGCTGCGCTTGCACTCACGCCTACATCCCTGACTATCCACGATGCTTCAGGACGTGATGCAGTTGAGCAAATTTCTGCTGACTGGTTACCAGTTTTTTAGCGTAAGAACACCGATAGAATATGGTGGTCGTGTTATGCGGTATTCGATTAGCAGTTCTGTAACAGCTGGACTGTGGCCGTGGTCTTGATACCAGGGTGGTCGCGTTAGTGAAAGAAAAGGTAATGATATAGGGAAGACTGCGTTAAAGTGGTCGTGATAGTGTGGTGGTCGTCGACGAGGTGCCACTGTTTATTCAAAACATTCCACCGGTGTTTTGTTAACATTTATCGATATGGTTTCAAGTCTCCAGCAAGAAATGGATACTTAAAATCAGTGTGTTTCGTTCATATTGTGACGTCCATATTAATTAACGATTCGTTTTTTTTGCTCAAGCTTTTTTGTTTCAATAATAGAAATACTTTAGTTCATTCATTTATTTTTTTCCCTATGAACGACAGTTTTATATATATAGAAAGGCCCCTTATCTAAGTTTCAGCCAGGGGCCCCACACAACCTTGATAGATACTACCACTTGTCTTCTGAAAGTTAAGTTTAGTTTGCAATCGCACATGTGTGCCGCTCGGTCGGTCTTTTAACAGCGTTATGCATTTTCCCTCGTACAGATGTGATGACGCAGACTCTTTCCCCGGTTGGTTTGTTGCCGTCAGGATTAAAAATTGACCATCCCAGTGACAGTGGCATCCGGAGTAAAGAGTTTTCTAACCTGAAATTAATTAAAAACTAGCTGAGATCATCAATCCAGCAAGAGCGCCTGAATAGTTTGGCGACTATGTCCACTAAACCCGAAATTAGCAGAGACTTGAAAAGTTTTGTAATGGCGCAAGCCACTACATGCGCAGAGGCAGTCAAAGGCATAACATCCCCGATGGTGTGAAAACCATCGGAAGCTTCCTTTGGCCG
>JGI24159J19872_10000184_pt1 | contig 45056 bp, 30 predicted proteins | sample Ectturendosymbi4_FD_19872 | JGI IMG/M metagenome (IMG submission 19872) | reverse complement strand
AAGATCCAAGGGGGCCTCCAACAAACTACGGTACGCATAGAGTCAATGGCCGGTATATGATCATTTAAATTGAACTTCGTCAAAAAATTTATGTCCTAATTAATTATTCACGAAATTTTAGTTTTATTCAATTTTCGTGTTGATAACGCCAGAGTCTTCCAATAAGTTTCCATGAATCTTAATATGACGTTTGGTCAAGCGGAATGCCAACTATTGTGTCGATATACTCAAAGCACGCTGGCTGCGTCCTGCGTTTGCTGAATCGTACCGATTGTTATGTGACTCTATCAAAAGAACTTATGGCTGTTCATGCTTGAAATGCACCTGGTCAGTGGCATAACTGACTGGTGGCAGGGGTGCGAACCGCCCCACCCTGCCAAGCTAAATGTAAAAGCCGGGCCCCTACCTAGGTTGTATTTTGGTATCTACTATTCTTTTGATTTCAGCAGATTGTTACTTTTTTGCGTTTTTCGGAGTGTTTTCCGTTGATTTCGGGTTTTTGTATAGTCGTTCAATACCGGATTTGCAGTTATTTCTCAACTATTTTCTGAGTGTTAGCCAGTAGGCTCCCATTCAGCTAAGTTTCCCCCTGACGCAAACCTCTAGTTACGTCACTGCACCTGATCAAAACAAGTTTGTAGTGCAGATGAGAGCTATGTGTAGGGCTAGCAGGAGTATCCTACAATATAAGCATAGTTGTTTTTTAGGTGACAGAGCAATATAGTAGTTTTCTCAGCGTTTGTATCGCGTGAAGCTCGATTGGTATTTTTTAGATGTGATTTTTTCCATTTGAATTTTTTTCAGTGAAGTCATTCAGAAATCAGATTGCTACTGAGTACTTGCGCAAGTTTGTACTTCTCCCATGCTATGCAAATCATAGAAGATCTTGATGAGCTTGAATAGCAAGCAAAAGTCACTTTTCCAACGAGACAGGGAAACATCGAAAAAATGACAAACGCGCGTTTGGGTCTGATGCCTTAGATTAGTGCAGGTTTTTTTAAGGAAAATGTTAGGTACCCAGTATGGATCTGCAGGGACCCGATTTCTCTGATTCTAGGGACCGGGTCCCTAATACGCCTTAAAAAAACCCTGGATTAGTGGTTCTTAGTTTATCCAACCATGCGGAGCCTTATTTCTTAGGTTGATGGTCACTAACTGCTCAGGCGAAAGTCCCTTTTCAAGATTCAAAATAATTAAAAATGAATTAAAGTGTCGCAATGTTCTAGGAGAGGTTGTCCACACTAAGTATTCGGCACATAAAAGTGACAAACTTAGGCAAACAAATGAATTCTTAGATAATTTTGTTATGAAGAAGGCAGGACAAAACCTTTTAACTGTTTACTGTGTTATGTTCAGCCTTACTTGATTCGATGCTTGTAGCTTTTTATTTCTTTATACACAGTTAAATAAAGACAGCATAAGTGAAATTTAAACTAGTCCAGTCGCCACGGTGGGCATTGTTGAGCTCAGCCCTTCCAAATGTAAATGTGAAAACACTACAAATCAGTGAAGATTTTATCAAATTTTCAGAATGTCAAGTCCCCTTGCGCAAATTTGAACCCCCTGTTCAAGACTTTCTGGCGACGGTTCTGAGTTTTGACTTCACATCTTTTCACGCGACAGTTTAGTTGCATTCGATTCTTAGCAGTGTGAAAAAGAAAAACGCGAATCGTGAACCTCCTAGCAGTTGCAACTATTTGGGTGCGTTTTACTTGACGTGTTTTGCTCGTGTGTGTGAGATTTTTACAGCCGTGTTAAGCGAGTTGCAAGGTGGTCCTCATGTTGTGCTCTGAAGTCTTTATGCTGCCACACATACTATATAGGTGCAGTGTGTGTGTTTTTTTTCACGGGTAGAAGAAAAAACAGATGTGATTCTTATAAAAAACGTAGATCATGTGTTTTGTCAAATATTTCAATTGTGGCGATATCGGTTGGTTTGCCTGTGGCAGTTAATAATGCTGTTCCGGCCAGCCAAGTAGGATTTCAACAATTCCGTGCAATTTAACGCTTTTGCGTCGAAGGCAGCAACAAACGCAGTAATCGTGGGCACTCCAGTAATGATTTAGAATTTTTACTGACCGTACTTTCAGAGCGTCATTTTCGGATTTTCGCAAATTGATTAACGCTTTCCATTTTTTCCCTCGCAACAATGGGAGAGGGGGCCTCACAAGTGGATTATCCAAGGGCCTCGCATCAGTTAAATCTGGCCCTGACAACACCACTGTAAAAAAACAATGCACGACAAGATGGCCTTATACTGCTAATGTTGTTTTCCGGTTTTTAAAAAACATGGTGAATAAAGGTACTTTCATAGGTTTTACAGGGGGGGGATTCGCCCCTGGTCCTATTAGTATAAGCTTGAACACGTGTAAGTTGACGACACTAATTTCACGCGCATTCTTTTTCGTGCTAACCCTCGTGAACTTTCAGAACTAGCTCGCACAGACGATATCGTTCACGCTGTGGAAAATCTCAAATTAATGAATTCAACAACGCACCGCGCCTCTCATATGATCAATACTTCCATCACTGCAAAGCATCACTTGTGGTTATGCTGTTGAGTTCTGGATCTAATACACCACACTCTTGGAACTCGCGTGTGTTTTAAGGTTCAAAACAGACAAGTTCCACTCAAACAAGACATTCATGTACGGTTGCCGTGGCATAACATCCTACTGATACTGCATTTGTGTGAATGATTATATTACCGCGTAAATACAGTGGAGTGTGTAAAATACCGCATTTCCGATTGATTTTTGAGCATCAGCTTCACATGCGCTCCGAATCTGAATTATTCTCTTTTAATTTCTCATTTACGCCGTTTCACTGTTCGAGCTCACTTTTAACGAACTGGAAGTTAAAGGTCTAAATCCCTGGCTTCGCTGCAGATTTTTGGCTGGACCCCAGTTTTTTGCTTAATTTCACGTTCAAGTTCGTTTGATTGGCAAATACAGCAGATAACTTTCAGTCAGCAAAATTTTAAACCATTTGAAAACTTTCTGGCGACGGTTCTTACGATATTCACAAGCCTATTTTGGGTTTGATAGGTTTAGCAAATCAATCTTCATTACAACGGAAATTACCATGCAGGACAGACATTTGCATTGCAACCCCCTACTTTTTTCCTTGGCCTCGCAGTGGCTCCCCCAGTGTTTTCATTCCAGAATCGCCATTGGCGCCGGTCGATGAAAACCTGCGGTTTGCTCCTTACCCGCCGTCTGTGTGCAACCCGAATCTCGTTCCTGTTAAGTTCTGCGTAACGCAGATGCTTTGTATTTTCTAGGTGGAAACAGGAAGTGCTTTGTTGCGTGTGAAATATACAACACAGCCATAAGGCCGAACTCGAGAGCGCGCTGTGTTTGAAGTCGCCCGCTCAATGCTGGTCACAATAAATTTGTACGCAGCCAAGGTTCGTGTCAAGGGCGTCACTCGCTGAGATAACGTTTAACCCACTCGACCAAGAAAGAACGTTGACTGCATCTTTTGAACCGCAAGTCAGCCGATTATTGGACGTGCCTTGGAACTCCTCCAATGTCACATCTTCGATGCCCAAGTTTGATAAACCGCAGTACAGGCAGTTTTATTTGACAAATAATTCGATATAGCTGTCAAAAGCATTCTCAAATCTTGTGACAGAGACTTACTTGACTATAACGCTGGTATTCCAGAATACTACCATAAAACTCCCATATGCTGAACTCGGGCCACAAGGCGTCAACGAACGACAGGTACGCGTAGCTGCATTGCCACAGCAAGAAGTCGCTCAACCGTATCTGTGAAAACACGTGTCATCTGTGACGTGTCGCAGACGGAGATTCTAAGATCAGAGCCGAAAAAGCAGTCAACGTACTTCGCCTGAAGTTCGAATGAGGAGATCCACCTTTGAAACTTGCAAGACTTCGCCGATGAGCTCGTCGCTGACGTCGTCCTTGGCGATGAGATTCTCGTCCAAGCCCCAGCAGATGTCGCGCAGCGCTTGCGCCATTTCGTGACGGGAGGTGTACGCCATGCAAACGTTCAGTTGACATCTGCAATGTGTGCAAAGATCGATGGCTTTCGGAAAACAGTGTAGTGAGCGCGTTTAAAACTTTTAACGAAAGATTAATGATTTGGCTGTGTGTGTGTGTGTGGACATGCACGGTAAGAATGTTCTGCGTATTACAGGCACCGTTCTGTTAACGACTTCAGACATTCGTTAAGTTGATTACCACAGGTTGTCTCGAAGTCGCCTTCATCGAAATTTAAACCTGAGTCACAAAATTTCAATACGTTTTTTTTCTGCTCGGTGCCGTACATCAACATGCTACAAACTTTTTCCCATTGTGAAGAAGGCGGTACCGCACGAGGCCCTCATCAGTTCCATAATTTTACAAGCAGCTATTCTCTACTTCCTCAAACCCAAAACCTGCCAAGCAGGGCCTCTGAGGCAATTTGTACCAGGGGGTACGAAGACCGATCCTGGATCCCCTAGTTTCTGGGGCCCTCGTCGAAATTTGTGTAGTTTGTTTCGATAATCATCAGAATATAGATAAAACATCCACTATGCTAAGATTTACAATCATAAGGTGCCAGCGCTGCGATTGGAGAAAGCGAACATAATTTTGGGATTGATTACAGAAAAACTTAAAAGTGCGTACTTTCATCGTCCTGGGTCCTGGTACCTGCTGGGCCCGGGTACGATGCACCTCTTGTACTCCCCTCTCGTAGGCTCTGCTGCCAAGAATATTGAAGATGTCTTGTTTTCAAACGTTGCACATTGGCACACAAGATTATTTCCTATTCGGAAAATGTACGATCGTCGTGATGTGCCGCAATCGGTGAGTGTTGTGTGCAAAAGCTGATCTTGCAGTCAAGATCTAAGAGCGTAAATGTGATGGATGAAATGTGCCATAAAACAAAACGACGACAATCCGCAAGCACCAAGCTCAGTGCCGATAAAGTACGAAGCAGGACCGGCCGGGATGTGGTGAAGGATAAATCGTGTCCCGGACGTGAAAAGGAACTGTCGCCGCCGAAGTGCACAATGGGTCGCTGCCTAGTCGGTAGATCCACGTTGTGGTTAATGGAATAAAAGTACAAAAGTTTACACAGACACGGATCAGAAATGGTCCGACGAAAGCTTCATTAAGGTAAACGAGGAAGGAACTCATCCAGTGGCGTAGCCAGCCCAAAATTTTTGGGGGGCCAAAATGTTTGACTTCATGCGAGAAACGGTATTTTGCTTGGGACACCACTTCGTAAAGCACAAAATGACCGGATATGCTAAAAATTTTTGGAGGCCATGGCCCCCTCCCTGGCTACGCCCATGAACTTATCCACTCAATACGTTTGCAAACAGGACACTATACGTACTTGTCTTCATTAACATTTGCTTATTCCAGATGGATGCTTTGTAATGATGTGTTTTAAACTAAAACAAGGTGAGACAGGACACGAATAGACGGCCAAAACGTTAATAAAAAGTACTCACAACAAAACTAGCTATCGCCTACACTTCTCCACTGATTTTGTTTCTCCCAATGTATCATACAAAAAACGGTAGTACAAAGTCAAGTTATGTCTCATATGATGTATTTATACACAATGAACTTCATCAAACATGTCGACTGACAAAAAAAACAGCCAGGAAAATCTGTTAGCTCCGTTTTAATTTTGTTTGTTTGGAAAACATGGCAAGCTTTGTGTACCAATTAACGTTCAAGCACGACTGTCGTACCAAGCATAATATCGAAGTTGAAATGTAGGGGAATTTAGAAATTTTCAATTTTTGCTGACAAGGCAGTGTGTTTTATGTTGAGAGGTGTGATTCGATGATTACATTTGAATTTTGCTGCAATTATCTGAATTGTCAGTATACCAATGACAACAGTGATACTGACGCAGGATAAGAAAGAGCTCTCGAACCCACCTTTATCGAACAACAACTTTACTAAATAGCAAAACAGTTTTTGAAAGTTGCGACGATGCATATTTTTACGTTTGCACGTACTCTGCTTCGTCGGAGTAAACCATTTTGTTACAATAACTACATTCGCAACGTAATTGTTTCTATTTCGTTGTTCGTTTGTGACACGACAAGTAATTTCTGGCTCGTTTAGAAATATTTTGTGTCTTTTAAAAACATAGTTTTAACATGTCACTTAAATTCACTCACGCTTTATTTTACAAGCAACTGCGCCAATCAAAGTTCTATAAGACTACGTTTGCTGAACAGAAAACAATTGGGCCAAGTATGCAGGGCCGGCCTTCAGCCGATGCAGCTGCATTGGGCCCCGCGCCATGATGTTTGGGAAAGTTGTTCATTTTTTCGGTTTACTGAGCACAATGACACCATAACGCCACTGCTCAGAGAGGCCCCGCGCCTAGGGTTTGCATTGGGCCCCGCATTTTCTAAGGCCGGCCCTGCAAGTGCGTAATTATTACTGAGCATGTTAGAAGATACAGTTCGCGTCTTTACGCTACTGAATCTTGAATTAGTAGAAAACAAACTTGAATTAAACAATGATAACATTAGACTTGTTTCGTGCAACTTTAAACTTGGGCTGATTTAAGATTCAATAACATGTTGAAGGTTTTGCTTGTGTCCGCAAAATATTTTGTTTCTACTAGCACACTTGCATTTTGACTTTCTTAACAATAGCGAAGTAAAGTTGTGAGTTTACTAAATGATGAGTAAGAAACTCTTATAATCAACTACTTTTTAGGATTTGGCAATTGGCATACACATTGTAGAACTTTTTTGTTTGTATTTTTAAGCCTACCTTTCAATTGCTTTCATTACAACATACAGATTTAAAGCCTTCTGTGGGCTTTTTCATAATAAGAAGTTGTAGATCAAGGGTCTCAAACACGCGGTCCGCGATGCTTCTTGGGAATTTTCAAATTATAAACATCTGCGTTATTTATTTTATTCACTGGTTTACAAAAGTTCTCGACTAGCAAGTGAACCACAGTCCCTTTTAAACGAACGTAGAGACGGCTAGAAATGATTTGCCTGTAACTCTGATACCTTTCGCAGGAAATAAGATGTAAACGCTGTTTCCAGTAATGTTCAGGTACCGCCATTGTTGCATCAGCGTCATAATGCGGCCCTCGGGTTGCGTTTTTAGTCCTCATTTGGCCCTCGGAGCAGTTTGAGACCCCTGTTGTAGACTTTGGTATAAGCTGCCTGGGAACAATAAGGGGTGAGCTTGTTGCCCCCTAGAGGCATAACTGTCATAATCAGGCAAATGATGGCCTGCGTACTTAATCTTCAAGGCAAAATGTTGTTTGGAGAGGAAATGAAAAAGTCAGGGTGCCCAGAGTAATGATGCTTGTGAGTGAAAGATGCATGTCAGAATGGATGGAGATTTAGAGACAGGCAAGATGGTGACGCTGTTAGAGCTTTCTGCTTCACCAAAATATCGATGACCTTTCTTGCTTTTTACTTTGTTTTTAGAGAAAAATCACATCAAAATTTAAGTGACAAATGAGCACTTTTCTGGAAAACCTGAAACATAACAAGTGTTTCAAAACTGGCAATGACATATTTTCTGGATTAATGATTTTTGCCTCATCCACCATGTAAATACCTTACCATACACCTGAGCTGGGAATCTAGGGCCCTGCGCCTCCTTAGGCTACCTGTGGCTCTTCGTATCACAAAAATAACCATGTAGTACTGGGATTGATTACAGAAGGAACAGTGGAAAAGCCAAACACATGATTGCTGATTTATTTTTTCAATGCCACTTTCCCATGCTATGTAGATGAACACATCCCATTTGAATTACACACTATTAACAAAATCTTGCAGGTTAATTAAATCTGCTAGATCAAAACCATGAAACTGTTGTCAAACAATGAGGAAACACATGTTCGTACTTTACTACTGCACAGCAGTCTGCACTTTGGAAAAGATGTCCAGCAACAATTTCATGCAACAAATCAATCACACATATGTAACTTAAAGCCTTTTATCAATAAAAAGATCATGGATGCTATGGCCCCCTGCAGTGATGACAGAACGAAAACCAAATATTTGCATCAAAAGGAAAAAACCCTGGAAACTGATTGTGGAAATGAGGCTGGTCAACACAAACCTGTTCAGTGCTAAAATGTGCACATTTAACACAATTTGTATTACTTGGAGTGATGCTGTGTGATGGACATAATTTGCTTAGCCAAAGACTGTATGTCTTCTGGCAGCTTCTGAAGTTCTCCAATGACCCGAATTTTGACTCCATGCTCATGCAGATGTTCTCTGCAATTATGCAAAATAAAATCAGTGCAGCTCATTCAAGCAGAAATCATTCACTACAACATGCAGCTTACCGCTCATGCAAAATTCTTGTTAGCTTCTGTCGTGCAAGCTCCATTAAACTGTCAACTTCATCTTTTGATCGCTTAAAATTTTCTGCACTGAAAGCATACACTGTGACTTCAGGAACACCCAAATCTTGACACCACTTCAGAACCTTTTTGAAGTAAAGAAAACTTTTTTGATCACAATGAAAGCAACTGACGAATCTTCTGTTGAGGAGAACAAGTTTCTGAAAACAGTTGCACGTTTATCAACGCCAAGGTGGGTTTGTAACCAACACACATTTCATCATCACAGATTATATAATGATGTTGTATGGTCATTGCCTAAATTATGTTACAATCCAAAATCAAAAATATCATCAGAAATCCTTTTTCAACTCACTTCTTATGAGCTATGTTCTGTCACTTACCCTACAAATGATCAGCTGCTAACTAAATGGCACAAGATATTTGAAAAGGGATCATCCAATGTTGAACCCTATTGTTGTGCTTAATGATTTTGCATCATCACTTAGTGCCTAGGAGAGCAGGCTTGGTGCCACTGGTCAAACATTTTACATTTGAATCTTTTTTTTTTCAGTCACAGACCACATATTTTTTGAAATGACCAAAAATGATTAAGTCAATTCAGTCATAATTTTCAAAAAAGGAGGCTAGTGAATATTGCTACAGTGTGTTTTTTATGCTATTTCGGGACAAATGACTGAAATGTCTTAGCAAAAAAGATTTGAATGCAATCGAAAACATGTATCCAACACATACTGAATTACTGTTAAACCTTTTTATAATCTGTGTTTACCTCTGCCTATTCAACCTCATTTGCTGGATCTATGTGCCTGGTGGAACCTCATTGATGGTGCTATGCGCCTGGTGGTGCTCTTTTATGGTCTATGGGTAATTGTACTATATCTTCACAAAAAATTGTGGTTTCATATTTGTTTTTTATGTTTACAAACTTAATATGAGATCCATCTACTGTGCATAATTTTGATCAAGAACATTAACTAGCAGTCCAGGGCTAACCTTCTAGCCTTTTTCTGAACAGAAATATCTATTTTCTATACTTTTTTTTCTGTTAGACAAATTTGTTATTGAAAAAAACACAAGCATGAAAGAACACAGTAGAATTATGCAGATCATGATGCAATACCGCCATTGTGTGTGTTCCACCAGGCACATAGCACCCCCAAATGCAATTGAACAGACAGAGGTAAAGACAGATTACAAAAAGGTTTAACAGTAAACAGTAATATAGTAGTGTTGGGTACATCAAAAATAAACAAAATGGGTTTAGTCAGGATGGCTGAAAGGGGAGCAAAACAATACTCCACAGAGGCTTTACAGAAAGCATAAAAAAAAACTACTGAAGACAATAAAGCTCACAGAAAACACAGACATTCGGAAGGCAATGGCTATTCACTGAAGAGTGATGGGCAGGAAACACTGGTTGTTTCAAAACAAACTTAACAATCTTAGATTACCCACATTATAAAAACATTGAAACATCATAAAACACACAAAAATAGGATAATGGAAATGATTGGGTCTGTAGCGTGCTTTGATTAAGGTTGCACATAATCAACACAATTGACCAGTAAATATAGAAAATTACTAAGCATGTGGATTCAACAAACAGCACCTCAGCAAGTTTTTCAAATCCATGTGAATGACCTTCAATTCTTTCAACATGTTTTTTGGCAGCAAATCTTCTATTTCCATCCATAATGAATGCTATGTGCTGTGGAATTGGGCCCAAACGCAGTAGCTTGCAGCAGGATTTTCCCAGCCAGCTTGGTTCAAGGCTGCCATCTGTTCTTATTAAAGCCATGATGCACCGATCAAATGATGACACAACAATTGCTTTGTAAGTCCCAGCTCACACTGACTTCAATAAATGCTGTTAGAAATAGTTTTTGACTGCAGTAGATGCATAAAATCCATTATATGCAAAATATTGTCATAAACTAAGCTAGTGTAGTAGCAATCAACCACTGGTAATACACTAAAACAGTAGCTTGCTTTTGGCTGCAAAAATGTGAACAACAAAAGATATAGGCTCATCAACCCACGCTATTGAGTTCTTTACATGCACTTTAAGTCTTGAAACATAATAACATACAGTAATCACCAGCATAAAAAACATTGTGCAAAAATGTGAAGCATTGGCTCAGGATTGACAAGTCTGCTTATACCCAGTAAGGTTATCTTTTTATACACTGACTGTCCAAGTCATGACCTCTTCAATTGACTTTACGTGACTTATTATACGTTACGTAAGCATCAACCAGATTATTCACCTTTTCATACAATTCAGTGAAGAAACCTAGGCCTACACTACTACAGGTATGTTTATGCGTGAAACCTGCAGTACATGTACTGTAGTTGTACGTCAATGTGACTCAGAGAGAGATCGTCGTGTTCTACTGTAATTCCCTACCACCAGCTTCTACGATAAAATATCAGTTGAAATTTACACTGATTTGACCTAAAATTCAGCCCTGAAATATGTAGATAGTCCAACAATACCGCCAAGAAATGGTTTTAATGAAAACTGCTATCGCATTGCATCATACACGTGCCATCTTCAACATTCAATTGACACACAATGGTTCGTCGCATTGCGTTGATTGCCACATACGCATCCTTGAAAACGAACGTTGTTTCATCACTGGGGATTTCCCGAGACAACCGGACGTTTTCTGGCAAAGGCGATCATCGCGGATGAATATTAGAACTAACCTTGAGTAGCTTGCTGTGACAGTGTTTTATTCGAATAAATTTTGCAAAAACTAGCTTATTATTCCATGTTACAGCAATAGCATTCCGAAAAATATAGTTTCTTAGATTATTTTTTGAAAAGAGCATGACGTTTGGTACTAAATACAGTGTTCACATAACAGCCACTGCGAAATCGGGTCTGGGTGCTATACTGCCTGTCGCTTAGAAAGGAAAGGCTCGTGAAGTGAACACGGGATGAGGAGGTTAGATTCCTAAGGTATTTCTCGTTTGGGAAGCACCAGTGTGACGGTCAAGGGCAATGTCGACATCAGGAACAGTAACGTTCGACCAAACAACAGGTATATTCCAAAATGCAGGTAACAGTGCTGTTACGTAGCCTAAGTTGTAGTCGCAAGAGGAACGTCAGAAAGAATAATAACTTCTCGGTCTTCGCAGATCTGTGTTTCTTGATGGAAAGATGTTTACGTCATAAGAACTTCCATCGCACCGCAACGGTAGGCATGTGTAAATTTGGGAATGTTGGTCAATGAATGAGTTAGTTCTTAGAATCAGATAGTAAACATGCAATGTTGTTTGGCAGGTGTTACAAGAGGAGATGGTGTCCTCCAGCGTGAGTAGGAATGATAAAAGAGTCATTCATTTATAGTATATGAAATCTGTTTCATTACACTTTTTATTGTTTTCCTGGTTTTGAAAACAGCTATCATAATTTTGTCAGCAGGTGGATCTAAACTTTAGCGTATCATACTGTCACGACTTTTTTGTGATTCAGATGATTCCTGAGAGATACGATTGGAGAGGAGGAAAACATAAGCGTACTTACGACGAATGGGTAATTCCACGTTTTGTACGTAGCTTCGTTTCCGTTAAGATTTGACGACTGATAATGTTGTGTATATGGGTCACCCGATAACTTTTTGTAAAATGCTAACCGGCAAAAGTGCTGGAGGAGGGATCTTTAATGTTTACGCGTCCCGCTGTAGAGCATGAAACGCCAAAGCGATCTTGCGCTGGTCGCGTATGTCGGACCGAAAAGTGCGTGGCAGCGCAATGCTTTTTTTCCCTAGAGTGTTTGTTGATTGTGACGTCAGGTTTCGCTGCGAGCTGCGGTGCGCTTCGCTCGCAGCAGCGCGTGTCGATTTACAGCCAATTGCTACTCGTTTTTTGTTGAACGTTTGAAACGCGCTCGTGGTCACGGTTTGCTCGATTCTCTCAGGCAGATCATGTGGACAAGTAAACGGCGATGATTAGGCACAAGATACCGTAATACCTTTTCATGAAGTTTTAACAGCGTACACAACTTGACATTCGTAATACATCATATTGACCCTGATGTGCCCAAGTGCGTATCTTATTCCTACACTCACTGCTTCCAAACTTGAATGTGTTGGTCTTTGTTACGGCATTGATTGCAGTGATATCATATTGCTGCCCACAACAACCTTTCTTATTACCTTGTGTTGTATCTGTGCAGTTGTTTTGTTTTGCTAGAACAAAGATTCTATCTTAACCACTGCTTTATGGGAAGTACAAGCGCTTCTAAGCATGTTCAGATTTTACTGTTTGGAATTCAGTCGATCATACATTTATGATTCTTTATGATGAAAACTGTTATAGTGTTTTCGAGCCACAGTGGTCCTTAATTTCAGGGTAGGGCATTCAAAATGGTTGTGCTTTGTTTAACCAAAGATCAAATAACCAAATTAATGAATGTGTTTTCTGTTGAACTCCCATAGCTTTATTTAAAGAGTTTGAGAAATTGACAGAATAATTCACCTTCACATTGATGTTAAATGCAAATTTTAAATGAACATTGCAAGCTTTCATTATAAAATGGGCTGATTTTTATGGATTAAAATCTTTTTAAGAGAAAAGTTTTGTTTGTTTTTTGGCAAACATTTTGCCATCCCTGATTTTTCAACAATAATATGGGAGCATTCTTGTCAAAGACTGTAGTGATCATTTAAATTACTTTTTTTGTCAAATCTTGCGTGATTTAAAAATCTTGTAAACTGTTGGGTTACTATAAATGATGTTTCATAAATGTTGTTCAGCGCTCAGTGAATGGTATTCTAATTCTCCATAGTGATCCAAATGCCAGCTCTGACATTGTTGCTGTTGTTTGTCTATTGTATCCATTCTAATTCGATGTTGTTGTTAGCACCATGCAGCTTGTAACAATTTGTTTTATGTTAATCATCAGTGGGAAATGACTTTGGACCATTCTAGTCCATATTAACATTTAAATAATTGTGTCTTTACCTTGTGTTACTAGCAAGTTCTTCAAACAGTGTAGTCAACTTAAGCAATTTATATCCTTGACTGCCCATTTGTTGGACTTATTTCACTCAACATGATGTGATTTAGTGGCAGTTCCTCCAGGGAAACCTGACACAATAACTATTCTGTTTTTGGGTGTCCCAGTGCTGACTGTTTAATTTGGAAATGTAAATACATTATCAACTACTACTACTCATGCAGGATTTGTCAAAATTTGGTATGTGACATCAATAAATTATTTCCACCTGTGTGCCACTTTCAGAGTTGTGTGAAAGACGTGACTTATCTTGGCTAAGTTGTTGCATTGCAGGAAAATCTTGTGGAAAATTTTACATGTGCAGAAATGCTCAACTCTGTTAGAGTATATGGTATACTGTGTAGGGTGCTGTATGAAAAATTGTATTTGTATGAAAAAATTTCATGAAAACATGTATGAAACACTGCATTTTTGTCCAACTTTTACTTGGTGAATAGTTTTCCAGTAAACTGCACCAGACAATGATTTGAATAAATAGCTGAAAGCAATGCAATAAAAGTTTGATTCATTTGTGTTATATGGTAACAATATAACCATAATGGTTTCCAGTCTTAAATGTTACCTATTGTCATTGACAGGCTTCTTTTGATTTATTAACACTTTCACTACTGGGTGGATTCCCTGCAGCAATATCCACCAGTACTGGGTGGTTTACCTTTTAAGTCCTGCGAGTGCCACTGTTTTGGCAAAGCTTTGCAACACCATTTCTTGCCAGCCAATTGAGCTAGAGAACTGTTCAAACCCTCTACAGATTCAGCAAGTCTCCTAGTTCAGATTGAAAAAATTTTTGTTTTGGGGTTTGTTTTTTTTTGTGGGTGATGTCACAATAGGGGCATGTTTTTGCCATTTTGCCCAAGTTTTACCTGGCCTTGGGCACCAACCCAACAAGCCATTTTTTGGCTCATTTTTTTCTTTTGGAAACTAGGCTACCATCCCAGTCTTTAGAGTGCATGATTGGCATTCTAGCATATCTGGAGCCAAAATTATGGTTCAAAAACTAGAAATTGGGTGAAAATTCTAATCCCACAAAATGCAACCATGGACATTTTGGCTAAAAGCCATAACTCACCAGCCGATTGAGCTAGAGAGCTATTAAAACTCCCAAGACTCGAAAAGTCTTGTACTTGAAACAAAAAAAATTTAAGTTTGGATGTCTTGTTTTTGTTGATGTTTACATGATGGGAGTATGTTTATACATATTTGTTTACATTAGGATGACATCAATCGGGCCCTGGATACCAATGCCAAGAGCCATTTTTTGACTGGACTTTTATTGGAAACTAGGCAATAATATGACTCGTTAGAGGGTTTGATGGACTTTCTAGCATTTCTGGTTCTAAAATTATGGCCAAAATACCACAAATTAATTAGGGAAATCCCTGCTATTCCCCTAGGGAATTCCTGAAATATTTGGAATTTTTTGGCCATAAGTTTTGCCCAAAAACCGCTAGAAAGTCGATCAAGGGCTCTAAAGACTCGTATTATAGCCTAGAATCCAATAAAGCTTTGAGCCACAAAATCAGCTCATTGGATTAACCGATGACATCAAAAAATGCAAAGCTTACCCCAATCATGATGTCAGCAACAAAACACCAAAAACTTAAAAATTTTTTTAGTTCTCAGCTACAAGACTTTCCAAGTCTTTAGGGAGTTTGAACAGCTATCTAGCTTAATCGGCTGGTGAGTTATGGCCTTCAGCCAAAAATGACCAAGGTTACCTTTTGTGGGATTTTAATTTTTATCCAATTTTTGTTTTTTGGGCCATGATTTTGCCTCCAGATAAGCTAGAAAGCTGATCAAGGGCTCTAAACCTTGTGCCAAAATAGTGGCTTTTTGGCTTGGCGCCCAAGGCCAAAAAATGAAGTTTTTCGTTCGGAACATATATGCATCAACAGGTAACCGTGGTGGATTTTCCTTGTGCATATATATATGTCGGCTGATACTCAAAGTGTTCACAATTGTCTTACTTAAACACTTACATGCAATAGAAATAACTGTGCACTAAACACCTTTTCAGTAACTTATTAAGTTGTGATCAAAACATTTATTATTATCATGTTGACAAGCATTCATATTTCGCAGAATGAAGCAAAATCTAAACATTAAGCTGGTTTCCACAAAGGTGAAGGGTTTAAATCCATCAGCAAAATTTTTTTGTTAGGAGATTGATTTTATGTAACACCATGCATCCTCAAATTCTATTTGAATAAGATTGTATGACTGAGGATGTACAATGTGTAAATGCGAAATTGATTTCCTATGAAAAAAGTTACAAAAAAATTCAAAAACAAGCTTACTCTGCACATTGTGTCAAAGAACAAAGTAATCAACAAAACCAGGAGTCCGTAAATTAATTTTCACTTTTTCATACCATTTTGATCAGAACTAAGAAGTGCTTTGGCTCATGTTTGGCCATACTTGCCAACCAATACAGCCTAGAGACCTATTCAAACCCTCTAAAGCAGGGTTTCTTAACCTGGGGTGCTGGGACGGTCACATATGTGGCGGAAAAAGATAAAAGGAATACGTTTGTTTATTTTATCCGTATTGTAACCAGGTGTTAGCCAATGGTAGAGGGTGCTGGACTGTTTAGGCGTGACCAAAAGGGGTGCTGAGGTAGAAAAAGGTTAAGAAACGCTGCTCTAAAGATCTGGAAATTTTCTAGCTTCCATTAAAAGAAATTGGGAAGTTTTGGGTTATGACTATTTGTGGTGTGGTGTGAAAACTGGGGGAGGTCAAGAGATTTTTGGATCCTGCCATCAGCGCCTGAGAAAAAAGGCGTAAAAAAGGAGCAATTTACTTGTTCTTTTCCTTTTAAAATATACTAGATGAAAATCTGCATCTTCAGAGCCCTTGATTGGCCATCTAGCATTAGTGTTTGGCAATTTATGGCCAAAAAATCTATAATAAATTAATTAATCCCCTAATATTAATAGTTTCTGGTCAATTTACTAATTTGTATGAACTTATTGCAGTCTCCTATTTGTTTGTATGTGGTGGCTGTAGGTTGAAAATGTGGCACAAGCTTTTGTGTAGGGGAAATGCTTTTTTGAGTGTTTATTACTTTCTGTGAAAAAATCCTGAATGTTTGATTTGTGGAAGATACATGAGTCAGTATATTAATTACGGCAAATTGAGCGAGATCACTGTTTTCCTCTAAAGCTATTTCAAAGTTTGTCATGCACAACTACCAAGTTTAGAGTTAATTAATTCTAAATGCAACACATTGTCATTGACTTTACAATATATTTGTGAAAAAGCTCTGAAAGTTTGATTTTTCAACTGACTGGTATTGACTGGTTTCTGTGAACACAAATGTCACAGGCTAGAAAGGGTACCGCAGGTTGTGGAAACAGGGATGCCGGAACACCAGGAGGGAAGGTGGGCAGTAAGAGTTGATGGCAATGGAAGCTTGTAAAAAACAAACAAATCATTACCAATATGCTTGTTTTTGCCCAGCAACAACGTTGACCTCAAAAATAATAGCAGAAATTATAGAAAACCATTATGATTTTCGTGGGTGCGCAAATAGCTGCAATAAATTTGTTTCAAGTCAAACTTTATAAACCATGAAATTACCTATGATTCTGTTATGGAAAAGTACGTCAGCCCCTGCTTCCCCCCGTGTAGAAGGGGAGGNGGAAATATCCCTGTCATTTCACCACTCTCCGGTGTCCCTGAAATTACCTATGATGCTGTTATGAAAGGGCACCTGTGCCCCTGTTTCCCCCCCTTCAAAGAGCAGGGGGTCAGTTCCCCCAACATGCATCCCATTCCGGCATCCCTGTGTGGAAAGTAGCTGTACTGCCTTCAATTCTACAAGACCTGCTGGGTTGTGTAACAGAGACGTTCACCTCATTTATGAAAGAAAACTAGAGCATCTTGTGGTAAAGGCTGGATTAAGCATAGGATGAAATACAAGTTTGTGGGCATAGAGGGCAAGTGTGCCATATCTTCAAATTTCTATTTGTAGAGTTTGGAAAGTCATGTCATATGGGCAATTATGTTATTGTGTACTTCTAATGTCACAGTAGATTGTAAAGAGAAGCTGCATGCAATGAAGGTTTTAGGTGAGCTTGGTGAAGTTATTTCTCTACCAGCTTTTTCGTTGCTCTTCCTTGTCTGGCAAACCCATGCAAAGCTAGGTGCTTGTTAATTTGCACTAGATCGCCCCTATAATTTTAGTTGGCTCAATATTGGCTGTTGTGTTTTGACCACTCTAGATTTATCAATGGCTGCATGGTGCTAATGTGTTAATATGATTTTCAAATGTTGCAAAAGACTTGTATTTTTTATTGTAGCAACGACACAACTGAATTGGTGCATGGCATAAAAAATGCTTACTTTGTGAAATTTCACTATTTGTAGTGTGGGTTGAATTATCTTTCGCAGATGACAAGGCACTTTGCTTTACTTTTAGCATGTGCGTCTTGAATTTCAGGTTGAAAAGCATTTGAATGTGGATGGAAGTCATTTGCAGCGGCTGTGTGAAAACCTTATTCCCCTGTTGCAACAAATTGCCCCTCAACCTTTGTTTGAGCATCCTTCCCTTTTAAGAACAGGAAGGTATTCTTTGTTAAGAACTGCTGAAAGTGTTGGAGAAACCAAATGGAGTTCAAAACGTTTTTCTGCTTTAGTAAACGGCCATTCTATCTGCCCACCGCACAATTTAACATCTGCAAATCGTGGTGAGTTTTTATATTTCGTCAAAACAATCTTGCTACAAGTGACATGAAGATTGGAGTGTTTCTTTTCCGTTTCAGTTTATCATCTAAGAAGTCGAGAACTCGGGCAGAAAACCAATCCTTACTTGGCATCGCCTGTTTCTTGCCTTTATGGCAGAATGAAAATGAGCTTGCAGTGTTTGGGTCACTTGTCATCTGTGTACTGCGTTCTATTCGACCGAACTGGCTCGAAGATCCTCACGGTTCGTATGCTTGTTTTGCTGACAAAGCATTGCAACCGCAAATGCTGTGTCGTGCGTTGTGCAAAGGTGAGCATTGTTGCAAAAGACGTAAAATGTTTTGTGTTGTTCAGGGTTCTGACGACTGTCTGATAAAATGCTGGTGTGCGCGAACTGGAAGACTGTTGTTCAGCTTTCGTGGTCATCAGGCAGAAATTTGCGACATTGATGTTTCCTACGATAATGCGCTGCTGGCTTCAGGAAGTTGCAACAAGGTAAGCCGGCGTGATGATTCCCGTTGGCAATTGTAGAGAAAACGGTTGCATTTATTTACCGTATAAAGCAAAGCTTTCGTCGTGTTCAGGTAATACGAGTGTGGGATTTGCAAAGTGCTGCCCCCGTTGCTGTTCTGCAAGGTCATTCCGGAACCATTACTGCAGTGGAGGTAGGTGTGGGAAAATGGCTTTACCCAATGCATCTTTTCATATCGTAATTTTTTGTGGGATTTTCTTTCAGACGTTTTACCCCGCATACAGATTTCAGCCGAGTATTTAATATACATCAGCACGTAAGAATATTATTCTTCAGTGGTGTGACTGTGCTGGATCAGTTTTTGTTAGTTTCAAATCGTTGTACTCCAACCAGCATGGATAGCGCTTAGGCATCTGGGTGTGTAAAAAAACAGTATCTCAAAATAATTTTTACATACCTACAGAAAACTTACTTGTGATATTGCTGATCAGATAACCCTAACATATCATCATCTACCTGTGGACAACATTTTAGGCATCTGCCTAGTAAATAAGCGGCTTCAAGTCTTGTATTAACAGCCAGTTGATCATTTGCAGTATTTCGTTATGTTCACTTGCTTGCACAGTTCAGTCCTGTAGTTGATGGTGACATTGGATACCTGTTGTCAACTGGCAGAGATGGCAATGTCTGCTTCTGGAGGTGGTCTGTGAAGGCAAAAGTAAGTGCTTGTGTTACTTAAAATTTTCGACTCTTGCAGATTCCCGTGTTTGCTTCTGTGAGTGATCCGTCCACGTCTGTTTTTGCCTTTATTATATAACAGTTATTTGATTCTGCGTGTTTTTGGTCACTGAAACATATCGGTCGTTCGTCTCAGTTGTATTAAAACTCGCCACAAAAGTGTTTTTACCATGTATTTTGAAACATTCTGACCAAAATGACTTAATCTTTTTCGGTCATTTCAAAAACGTTTCGGTCTATGACCGGAAAATGACCGAAAAAAATAATATTTTGATTGGTTCAAAAACAGTTCCCTGTCGCTTTGCCAGTGAAATGCTTGGTTGTGAGCTCGTCTATCTTTTGCAGGTGTTTTCGGACCAACCAATCAAGTTTCAAGAACGTAGTCGTCCTGGTGTGTCGATGCTGTGCACTTCATGGAGCAGTGGTGGAAGATTTGCCGTGGTTGGCGGCTCCGACGCGATCATTTACGTTTATCACCTGTTACCTGAGGCAGTTTCCGTGGTGAAAGTGGTCGAGCTCACTCAGCACTCGGTTAGCGATTTTTATTCCGGTTTTCTTTGTTGCTTTTGCCGAATTTCGTCCGATGCGCTTGTGATTCAATCGCGCGCGCTTTGCGTCGCAGGACAAAGTCGACAGCATTTGGTTCGCTCACGAAGGATGCAGGTTTGCCAGCGGATCGTGCGACGGCACTGCCTGCATTTGGAAGTTTGAAAAAAGTGAATGGTCTTCTATTGCTCTCAACGTGTCAGAAACGCTGGAGGTAAGTTGTGCGCTTACGCCCTGAAAAAGACGTCTTAAATATTTTCGGTTTCGCTTTTTGCCAGCGAGCGACATCTGCATAGTTTTATACTATTTTGCTGTGAACAGGAACATAACGAGGCGGAGGGCAGGGGGGAACTATACCCCAGGCGCCGAAAAGTCCCAACAATGTCGCAAGTGCTTCCTTCAATACAGTACATTTGCTTCCTAAAGACCTCAAATTCGAACATGGGGGTGCTAAACTTGCTTCTTGTCCCGGATGCCATCTCACCTCGGTAGCTCCTGGCTGAGGGGCGTAACAAGGTTAGATGGCGCCCGGGGCAAGAAGCAAGTTTGGCGCCCCCATGTTCGAATTTGAGGTCTTTCGGAAGCAAATGTACTGTATTGAAGAAAGCACTGGTGACACTGTTGGGAAATTTCGGCGCCCGGGGAATCGTGGCCTCCTTGCCTCCCTCGTTACGCCCTGCCTGGCTGTAAAGCGTTTTAACATCGCACTTGTTTCATGTGATTGATTACAGATATCTGACGCTTGTTATATTCTTTTGGGCAGACTCCACGTCCTTTGTCTTCAACCCACAACTCATCAGACAAACTTAAAGTTGTCATGGTGGCTTGGGATTGTGTCGATAACTACGTTTTCACTTCGCTTACCGATTTTAGCATCAAAGTATGGCGTGCTTCTGATGGAAAACTGATGTGCATCTTAAAGGTGTGTATCGTNCTAATGATCTNTGGAACTTTCCGGTGCATCGCATCAACTATGGTCGTTTTCAGCCGTCACTGTGGCTTGAAATTAAAACCATGACTCTGACAATCGACACTTAATTCCAGCTGATATGAGGCGTGCCGGCTCTTTTTAGCTTCTCAAGCAAGTTTGCAAACCACATTTGCTGCGGTAGTACACACTCGAACTGTGCTTTGACATACGGAAAAGCAGCCCGACTTGTGTATCGTTTTTGTGTCTTTTGAGGGACTGCCTCCTCTGCTCTTCTTCGCGTAAATGACTTGTTTCGGTCATTTTCAGGGCCATACCGATGAAGCGTACTGCTTAGAAGGCCATCCGACTGATCCCAGGATCTTGCTGAGTGCTGGCCACGACGGTAACATTATTCTGTGGGATCTTCAGACTCGCGAACAAGTCATGAAGTACTACAACCACGTGAGTCGCTGCTGTATTCTCCACTAAGTGCTGCACTTAGGTGTAACCAGGCCCGTAGCCAGGTTTGAAGGTTAGGGGCGACAAAAGACATTTCAGGGGGGAAAGATTTTTGTTTCGTATGTTTAAATATGAATTTGTTTTCGAAATACATTTTTAGGGAGGCACTGCCTCCGAATGTCCCCGTGGCTACGCGCCTGGGTGTGACGTCAGGCTGATGCGCTCAGTCGACCTGCAACTTCGGCTTCATGTCGGACGAACTCCCACAGCTGCTGGCGCACTTCGCCGGTAGTTAGTGTTGCTGCAACCTTTGAACTATGAAGCGGCTTTGTTGCAAGAATTCAGGAGTCAAATGCAGCGCGCTGTGTTTTAAGCGTCTTCCCGCCGCGGAAAGCTCGTATAACAGAAGCGTAAGCATTCCTACTTTGTGTGGAAATCATTCTCCAGCTTGCTATTCATATGTGTGTTGGTGCATCGCGAGGAATTTGTTCATTGCAGTTGGAAGGACAGGGGCACGGAGCTGTGTTCGATGCGAAGTTCTCCCCGAGCGGCGATCACATCGCTTGCACGGACTCGCACGGCCATATCATCATATTCAGCTACGGCGACGGTGGCGCGTACACCAAGGTCAGCGTTGCGTCGGTGCCTTGTTTCTTCTTCATCAGCGTTTGTTGCGATTTTTCAAACGTCGCCGGCACTGCGGTTTCGTTGCAGGTCCCGGAGGAGCAGTTTTTCCACACGGATTATCGACCGCTGATTCACGACTCGTTCGGCGCTGTGCTGGACGAGCAGACCCAGCAGGCCCCCCACAGAATGCCGCCGCCGTTTCTGGTAGACGTCGACGGGAACCCTCACCCCCCGGACCTGCAGCGCCTTGTGCCTGGAAGAGAGGACAGCACGACGAGCGCTCTCCTGCCAATTGTGGAAATGGTCGACAACGGTATGACTTCATTTGCAGGATTTAACACGGATGATTGTCACTTTGAAAGGATAGAGTAACTTTTCCCGTGTGAAAAACTTTTTTCCGTTTCTTGACGTTATCAGCTGAACAACCAATTGCAGGAATTTCCATTTACAAAAAACGTTCCTCTTCTTCCGAACTCCAGCTCTCTGCAGTGGTGGTAAACACAAAACTGCCGGAACGCTGACTGAAGTTTTGTAAACATTTATATTTGCTCAAAGACAATTACGGAAATCAACTTACAGAAAAAAACAAGGCAGATGTTTTGACTTGTATTTCCTCTGCCGTTCTTACCCCCCCCGTGTCGCCAGCGCTTCGATTACTGGCGGAGCGGGAACATCAGTTTACTGAAAGGTCTACATCCAGGTGCAAAATCTTACATCCAACTTGTAACTCCCACTAGGACTGCTTCCAAATTTTCCAAGGCGCAGACTGTGTTGCCAGGGTTCGAATAGAAATGTCGTTTATGGGAAGGGACACGCACTAACAGACAGTCAACAGCCTCAAACCAACAAATACATACTTCCTTTTAGCGGTCAGCCGAATAAAATGTACCTCGCAGAGAAGCATTGTGACGCCACAAACGTCACCATGCATGGTGCAGTGGTCGGCACAAAGACCACGTGAAGTCGCGGAACACATAGATCCAAGCACATGAGTACGTTCTGTCTTACTTATAAATAAACTGAACAACTGCACTCCTGTTTCTGTGTTAATTTACTCAATGTGCTGCACTGCTACAAGGTTGGTAGATACTTCATCAGCTTGATGGTTAGGCGAACCCTCATGAACGGTCAAAGCTTCGTGCAGGTCAAACGTGGTTCATGTTTATTTTAATAAATAAATATTTTCGTTAACATAATTTATCAAGTTAATATTGCCTGAATGACCAGATTTTCATTTATAAATCCAATTCAGGCTGCTAGCGTATTCCGTCACTTCATGGTCGTTAAGCCGTAAGCCGTTAAACTAGTCGTTAAGCTTCTAGCCAATCTTTTTGTATATGATTCATACTGTAAATTTGCATCGACTGGCGTGGTCAACAAATATGAAAATTGATTATGTAAACAGCAAAGTCAACAAAACAGCGCCGAACAACCCACCATCAACTTACCATATTGCTCAACTAACCAGCGTGCGCTTCAGCTAGTGCGTTCAGGAAATAAACTGCAGAGGAGAAGTTCGAGACCACTTGCTTACATAACAGTGATCGTTATGCGTCGTTAACTATTTCCGTTTTTTGAGTTTGGTCCGTTAAACCAGCGATCCCCAAAGTCCGGCCCGCGAGCTTTCCTAGAATGTTTAATGTTTTAAAAAATTCGCGTTGTTAAATTTATTGTATGATAAATTACATGGAGGTCTAATCGCTAATGAATAATCATACATGTCAGGTTAACCGAAAGCTCAACCACAAAAGTTTTGGAGTTTACTTGCAATGTGTGAAATAAACTTTATCACTGTTTGTTTGTCTCAATCGGTCTGTAGCGTAGGTGCTTGAGAAAAAAGTGGATTGCTGACATTTAAAACAAACTTTGCAACTTAGACTACTGCCAACAACGATCCGTGGAATTGCTATATTTTTCATGTTAACATAAGCTGTTTGAGACTTGGGTCGCAAGATGTTCACCCAACACATGTTTGGTTCGTACTCAAAGCGTTTGGGAAACGCTGACCTAGGCCATTTGTTTTTGATGTTATACTTCACAGACAAAGTTGACGCAGCTGCTTTTTCCGTTGGATGTTACTGCGCAGCAGCACCCTAACATTGTACACGTGTTGGCGCCTACATTGCTGTAGACCAGCTATGTCCAACCCAAGTGGCTTACTGAGCCAAAATTTTTGTCACTATCTTAATCAGAGCCGCACATTGAATGACATACTAATGAGGGCCGCACATTAAATGTTTTCCTTTGATTTTAGCAAACTAAATTCAGCTTAACCTAATCGTTCTAATGCACTGAAAGCGTTCGAATCCTAACTGCAATGGCAACAGACGTGATAAAGTGGCACTGAAGACCACCTGCATCAAAAACGTCAAATTCAAGATTATTAAAGCAAGGAGAGGTTGTCAGAATATACGATATTTTACTACATCGAAAACCTAAAGTGGGCCGCACAAAACCTTCAGTTGAGTCAAATGCGGTCCGCGGGTTGGGCACAGCTGCTGCGGACTACATTAGCTTGCATACAGCAAGTGCTTCAAAATTTGTAAATTGTAGTAGGCATTTGGGGTTTGAAGCGTAATCGTTTTAATGTAAAATGTAATGTTAAGTGTTCGACAAGAGCACTGGGTACTCATTGGTAAGCGATTTGTTGGGTACCAGTATTTGATGTAGCCATAGTGATTGGTGAGGCATATGGAAATGCTGATCTTTGCGAACAATTCTTTTCTAATATGAAATACTGTAAATCCAAGTGTCGAAACAGAATCTCAGATGCATTTACACGATACTCTCCATATTGTAGCGTCAAAGATGGAACCAAGTATTACTACGATTATGCAACAAAAGCAGCAGTTTCACAAGTCACATTGCAGTCATGTTACCGAGCTAAGAAAAAATGGCAATATATCCTACAAACGTGACTTCAGCTATGCATGTTTTTACAATACACAAATACTCCGGTCCGCTGTCTCTGAAAAGATCGCCAATTTGGCCCAGTACCCAAAACGTTTGGGGACCGCTCTGTGTTAAACCATGGGTAATTTCTACTGTTACGAAGGGAAACGTACTCGGTGAGTTGTGAGAATGCACGTGGAGACATTTCGAATGTTAAATTCAGGAATGTGGTGCCACATGCAAATTAGGTCAAAATTCGGCCAAATTTTCAAATAAACTCACAAAAGGCCAAACAAAATATTGGCGGGCAAACCACTTCTGAAAATGGCCAGATTTTCACAATTTGGCCGCAAAAGGTCAAGTTCCCCACCCTGATGTGCTACGTCTTTGTTATACGGTGCGGTGGCCTGTGTCGAATGGGTACGTCAACCTGACAAGCGGCAGTGACAAAAAATATTTATAAACTATTAGATGTTGACGAACTGAGATAAACCAAAACATGCTGCCCGAACTGAGACAAAACCAAAAAATGCTGCACGAACTGAGATGATGCAGCCCATCTTGAACGCTTGTCGTAAATGTGCAACTTCATGTACCATGGCTCTCATGATCCTTCCATCATGGAATGATTGTGCTAGCGGTGGAGTTCATTTTAGACGGCGTTCACTTTTGTTTGATTTCTATGTCGAAATTCTCTTTCACTCCCAATAGTGTTTGCAATTAATTTGTCAAGCTTTCAACTTGATCCTGATAAAGGAATAAAAACAAGATGTGTGTTGGAGTAAACGACTTTGTTTGAAAGTAAACAAGTGACGAACCCTGAAAAGTCATCCGTGTGTTTCATGCAATGCGCGGTCAGTTTCGGAATCGACTCATCATACCTTACACTACTACACTTTTCAAAGTGTTTTGAACAAGCCTCTGAATTCTTTTTTACTGAGCTTACTTTCCCAAACTATTAGGAATTATGTGACCGACGTTGAAATATTGGGTAGAACTACTAATTTATGTACGGTTCACTGATTAACTTATGCCAAATCCCAAAAATGCCAAGCTTACGTTGTGAACTAATTGAACCTTGTTTCGCGGGCCATAATGGCACCAAAAGTTTTAAGTGATTCTTCTGGTTTCTATTCTGATAATGTCGCTAATGCTGTTTGCAGTTGCGCCCGACCAAGAGGGCAGCAGCCAACAACAACAACAACCGACGGATGATGCTGCTCCGCAGACGGTTTCTCAGTCGAGGCCTGTGCTCAGGCAGCGCACCCCGTCCAGGATTGACGAAGCAATCATCCGGTTGCGAGGAGGTATTGTGTGGATGAGTTGTCCAGCCGCGATAAGTTTCGTTTGTGGTTAGGTCTGCTTTGTGCTCGTTGTTTTATAAGACAAGTTCCTTGAATTGAATTAAATGTATTAGAACGGTTAAAAAAAAACTTGAAGACCCTTTGGCTTAGGGCTGGGTTCAAGTAACTAAAATTTATTGTTTAAGTAATAAGACAAATTAAGTAACTTGTAAATCGACATTTAGGCTTAAAAACAATCAAGCACATAAAATAATTGCAATTTTTAAATCACACAATGGGCGGTTCAGGCAAAATTCGCACCTGTTGGTCGCGATTCAATTTAATGAAGTCAGTTTCTAGCTCCAAAGCGTAATCACGATGACAATAAACAATTGTGACTCACAAAGTGCTCTGCACAGGCAAACAACCAATTTGCCTCAATGGCTTATTTTTGTGTACGATGATGCATGTCATGTATAATGTTGGGTTTACAGCAACAGACGTACGTGGCTTTTAAAATCTTAACTTTTCTAAAAGCAAATTACTTGAAATATCAAGTAATGGAAAAATTACTTAATCAAGTAATAACCAAAAGTACGTAATGACTTACTTGCCCTACTTTCGCTAGCTGGTCTACATCGGTACTAGCTTTCGCCGAATGCCATGCGTTCACTCACCACCGTGTGCCCAGTTCACCAATAGACGTATAAGTGTATTTTCCCAAACCCTGCAGTTCTTACGTGTCGTGCCGCTTGTACTTGCGTGGGCGTCGCCGTTTAGGACGCCTTGAAATCTGGTTTCGTGTTGCAGAGAGTGGAAATGGCGAGCCGTCTACATCAGCATCGCCGGCTCGGAACGCTCCTTTGGCTTTAAGACGGGAAGGGGAAGTTGCAGGTGTGCGACAGATGCACAGCAACGCCCCGAGAAGCCAACTGGCGTCTCAAGCCGAGCTCAACGCCCTGTGCAGTCGACAGCTTGTACCTCTTCCGTCTGCCGCCTGCGCCAGGTAAGACGACAATTTTAGGGCTGCAATTTCTTTCCAAGAAATAGAAAGTCCAAAAAAAAATCCAAAAAAATTTTTGGGCTGTAGTTTTTTCCAAGAAATGGAAAAAAAATTGGGCTGCAATTTCTTTCCAAGAAAGGGTCCACAACGGCGTGGAATATTGGGAAAACGAAATAAACGGCTGAAGTACAGGCGAACGAACGTGCTATGAAAAGGGCAACAACCTATAATTTCCTGCAATCCACTCGTTTTTCGAAGTAAGTTTTTGTAAGCTACCCCAAGCCCTTGCCACACAAAACGGGAAAGCACAACGATGATGTTCAATTAATTGTTGGTTGTGATGTAACATTTATATGCGTTATGCACAAGCTTGTGCTGATGCAATGGCCTGGGAGCGATGACACAAAGAGCGATTCGCGTTGTGTGTTCACGTATTAAAAATGAAAATCGCCACTCGATCCATTTTCAGCTTTATGTGAGCAATCAACACTGAGGCGAGTTATCTTTTGCTTAATTGCGTGGTTTTGTGCTGATGACGCTTGCTTTGGTTGATAATGTTCACCTGGCGAGCGGATGAAATCACGCCGGGGGCTGCGCATCAAGGCAGTGTTACTTTCTAATAGTTCCCCTGTGACGAAAAGGTGACCTGGCATTGCTTGGTGGTGAAGCTGCGCTGCCTGAAGGACGTTTTGTGGCTGTCAGAAGGTTATATGTACTGTCAGAACTAGCAAATGCTTAACTTGCCGAACAGTCAATAATGAGTGGACCTCTACAGGTTCATTGCTGTCGGTTTTGCGATTCTGAACGAGCGCTCGTCTTTTAATGTCAATAATATAAATGCCTTTTATTTTCGGTCGAGCCCACACGAGCTAAACTACTTTCCGCTACTGAAAAAAAAATGTGGAAGTCTGATCTCCAAATATAGGTTTGTGGAGATGCGACAAAGTCACGACGAAGCACATATATCAGGAGTGGCCAAACTGCGGCTCTTCGGACCTTTGCATGCGGCTCTTTGAGCTCTCCGAAAAATTATAAGTTTGCTTTTTCTATTGCAAAGTGTAGAAATATTGTAAAGTGGCAACTAGCGTGTCGTGCAAGTCGTTCCAAAAAGTAATATGATTTCACAGAAGCTTAGATTGCAAATAAATTAGGGTTTTAATATTTTATGTTGCGGCTCTTTGTAACTTGGGTTTTACGATATGCGGCTCATATATTGAGCAGGTTTGGCCACTCCTGATATATATCGTCAGTGTGGGGAAAACCATACACATGCGTGGGGGAAAACCATCAGCATATCACCAGCTTGAAACGTTTGTAAACAAACTTGCATGACACCTGTACTGCAAGCAGTACAAGAACAATTACTCCAAGTCTCAGGCAAGACAAACCGGGGAAGCGTTTGTAATTTCAGCTGCAATCTGTCAACTCGTGTAGGGAGTTGATTTGCAAGGAAGATCTTGTTTTTCTTGGGGAAAGAGAAGGCAGGAGTTGATCTTGCCCTCGTGTCTTAACACTGCGCCGCTGCCAACAGAACACTGCAATGCGCTTAAACCACCGCAATGGTGAAATTCACTCTTATCTTCAATCGCCAGATCGTGTTTTGTATTAACCTGAAATTGAACTGCGAAAAAAAAATCACAATAACCCTGTAGCTCAAGATAGCGCCTGTTATAATCGTTTTCATCCTTTGATGATCCGTCTCCACTGGATAATCTGAATGGAATTTCATTCCATGTCTTCAGTTTTGTCGTTACGCATGACTTGCCACTGGTCGTCACCGTCGCAACACCTTATTCGTCCAGGAACGACGAGCGACGTCGCGCGGCCATGGGAGACCTTGAACTCGCCTGGTACGACCGCGAGAGGCAGAGACGCAAGAAAGTCGCCAAGAAGTTGAGCGTTTCAGAAATGGCCGAGTCGCTTCAGCGGCGCTCCAAGAAGATCTTGCGACTCGCCTTGCGGAAGCAGAATTGCGTGAGAAACGGTCGAACGCTGCTTCGTTAGTGACGCACGCATCGATGTTTTTCGCGCTTTCCTTCAGAATTCGTTGCAGCAATTAGTTTTTCGTTTCACATTGTTTGCGTATTTGGACTTCGCGCCACATCCATGATAAAGTGTTTCGCATGCGTATAGGCCCGTAACCAAAGGGGGCAGTTGGGGCCAGTGCCCCCCAAATTGTGTTGTGCTCAAAAAATTTTGTTTTACACATATAATAAAAACAAAAATCCTGCCCCCCTAAAAATGTATTTTGCCTCAAACTTTAAAACCTGGCTATGGGCCTGCCTGTGTAAGGATCCGAAACAATCAGGATAATGGTTTTGAATGAGGATCGTTGTTTTATTTGCTTCCTTCATCGCAGCAATACGACGAAGACCCTATCGATGACGACATCCAGGCAGATGCGCCGAGCACTCGTATTCGGCTGAGCACGTTCATCGCTCCACGTCATCACTATGGTACGAGACTGAACGCACGGCGAGAAACAGGTAATCAGTGCTGAGCACTGGAAGTTCGTGGGTTGCTAGTTTCGTTCTCCACTTTTACGAAACAACTTCCGTGTAATTTTCCGCGTTGAGCGCTTGTCTCAACGTTATTCAGGGTTGGTACGGAGTCTGGAAAAGTACATTTTCCGGTCTGGAAAAATTTTGTTTGGTCTGTTAGTGTGGAAAAAAAAAACAATTTTCCAGACTTGATCTTTGACATGCATTTTCATAAAATTTTCTTCAAGACTGGCATTGTTACTTTCATCGTGCTAACTATTATAGTGCCTGTATTTGACCTGGGTATGTATGTTATTCGGAGAAGTTTAGGTCTGGAAATATATATATTCGAAATTGCGTAGGAGCCCTGGTTATTAGACTTGGGCGTATTATTAATATGCTCTGGAACGAATATGTGCGAGATCTTCTAAGAAAGTCTTTAAAGGTCTTCAGTGTTCCATGATGTTTTTATTAAGTTGTTATTGGTTTTGCACCACACTTGAAGCGGATGCGTTTGTTCCCCGCAATGAGTGCGAAAGCAACGCAGCGGGGAACAAAGCAGCTATGTGATGTCCAGTCATGCACTTGTCGTGAATTTAATTTCCAACACAGTCAGATCTTTAAAACCGACGAAACAAACGAGGGCGTTGAGTGCAGGTTTGCTGCTTCAGGGTCGAACGGAGGACACCCACGTACATTATGTGAATGCCGCTTAAAATCGGCGCCAACTGTTCTTTTTTCGCGAAATATTTGTGCTTCCTGGCCATTCAAAGCGCTCGCCTTGTATGCATTGAAATACATTGTTATTTCCTCTGCTGAAAAAGCATTTTCGCAATCAATTGAAAAAAATCGTTTTAGGAACTTTATGAAAAAAATCGTTTTCGGATGTTTATGGGCACGTCGCAATTTAAGGTCATGTCCAGTTCGTCATTAGAGATCTTAAATGTTGAGAGTGTCGCTTTATTTGTCCGTTGAAGCCTAAAATCGGTTGAAAAACGTGTATAATGCCCGAAAAGAAGAAAAACGATTTTTTTCAATTTTGTGGGTCCAATCGCACTTCGCCGACTGCTTGTCACATGCGGAAGAGCACCGCTGTGTAGTGGCATAAGAATGAAACATAAGGACCCTATGTTTTCACCAAAACAAAGCTTTTTGGCCTGGTGCTGACGGATATGTTTTCAAAACATGTACTGATTGCCCGCGTGCGGCTTGCAAACTCCAGCATCAAAGGAATAGATTACGTCGCGCGTTCGGATCGCTCGCTCGCCTGCTTGCTTCCGCCGTCGACATTTCGTGTCATTCCGATATTTGAAAAAAAAGTTTTTTTGAAACATGCAAGAATGTTTGCCTGTTTTGAGTATTTCCGTACCTCACATTTTTCTCTTGTAAATAAAGGGATAATCAGCCGCATTGTCGGCGATCAGTGAGCAACAACTCACCGTCATTGCCTTGAGTTCGAGCAAAACAAATTTCTGCACTAAACCTTTCTGCGAACTGCAGTGACTATCAAGACCATGTGCTTGCTTTCACAAACTGATAAGATCTTGATCTTCAGAAGAGCACAGCATGGTTTGCGACGCTAACAACATCGAGGTTTCGTTAAAAAGCACCGTTCCTCTGTCTTTAACGCTTTTTTTCGCTGTCAACACAGATTCAGAATCCGAGAAAGATTCGGAGCAAAAGGGCTCATCGCGAGAAGCCAGCAGCGGTCAGTTGATATTTTGTTCGTTCGTTTATCTCGCGTAGTGCAGTTATATAACGCATGCAGCGTGGACACTCCCCCTCACGTTTAACCACCACACCCGTTCATGAGGTTTCGAAGCGTGTCGTCTCCCCATTTCTTTCGTGCATTCCTCAGCATGGGGTCGCGACCCTCCAGATGGGTCGTGAACCATTTTTGGAGGGGTCACGAGTAGATATTTTATGTACACTGCTGCATTACATTTGCTTCATGAGTTTCAGATGAAGGACTGCGAATCGTTGGGTTACAGTGGGTTGTTATTATGGGTCGCGGTACAAAAAATTTAAACCCACTACCTTAGAGCAGGGGTGGGCAATTAGCGGCCCGCGGGCCACATGTGGCCCGCCACATCGTTTTCAGTGACCCGCGAGAGCATTCATACAAAACCTTAAATCTGAAATTTCCTCCAGCTTAGTTCTGAGGCTAACTTGTCAGTGACTTGCTTTTATTTCCATTAGCAGGACGGCCCTCCGCTGAAAACGGCCTTCGAAAAGTGGCCCCTAAGCCAAGTTAATTGCCCACCCCTGCCTTAGTGGGTACACTGGCAAACACTGCTTGCCATCGTCAGCACGGTGAAATATGAAATGATCGGATTGATTTAGTACAGGTGTGCACAACCTACGGCCGACAGCCGCATGCGACCTTCGATATAGTAATTCATGCGGTCGTGAACATGGAAAAATCGAAATTATGGCGCCGTGCATCAATAAACACTCTTTTTCAATTGTATGAAGATACTCAGTAGAAAGACAGCCAAACAGACGTGTGGAAGCAGAACAGATGCAAAAATAGACGTAATGCGACCGGCAATAGGGAAAATGTTATGCACTCCTGATCTAGTGGCGTGTTGCGTTGTCAGACGAAAGTTCATGCGAGGACGACGATTCGGACGTTTGGCAATCGCCCAGTTCGCACGATCGCAACGGAAATCAAGCGAGGACAAGACGTAAAGCGTCAGGTAAAAAGCTGTGGATTTGCTCAAAAGTGATTTTATTGTTCTACGCGTTTTGTGTCAAGCACAGCGATCTTTCCGTTTTCTTGATTCAAAGGCAGTGGGTTCCTGAAGAGCCTGAGATTTGCTTTTCTTCACACGAAACCTCACCCATTTTATCATAAAACAGGCAGGTGCACGACAGCAATGGAATAATGTGTTGGGAACCAGATGCTTTTGATGCCATAGCGAATGGATGTACTGCTTTCTGAATATTTTGCGTTGCTGCCCGACGTTGGTTAACTTGGAGCGGTTTCGTTTTGGACGATGAAATGGTTTCTTTTTCAAATAATGCAGCCAGTTGCATTTACCAAAATTGACAGTGATCTTTCTTGATCGGGTACTTGAGAAAGGTAGAAGTCCAGTTGAAGAACTGCCCAGCTATTTCTTTTGTCAGCCATGCCTGCACTTGAGATAAGCTCGTAGCCGTGACCTGCGTCATATGACAATAATCCCGCGTTTGTATACATTGGTGCGGCTCCGCTTGAAAGGTGTTTGAAGTTAAACCTGGGTTATGAGATGATCAGCAATCGGGGTTGAATATGTATGCTCGGGCCTGACATTGTTTGGACAAGATTGCGCAAATTTTAATAAATTCGTCCGTCAAATTTTTAACAACAATTTTGAAATTTTGGCTGATACACATCAGTGGCAGTGCACTGAAACAGAAACCGCCAATCTCGGTTGGTGGGTGAATGTAAAATGAGGCTCAAAGGAACGGCCAAATTTCCATAACTCCTCACATAGCCGCTGGTTTTTTTTCGCTGAAGCATTTCGGTAATTTGTCCGAAATAACTTAAACATTTTGTCATCTTTCGTTTTCGGACCTTTTTCGACCGAATTGACTCAATTACTTTTTCGATCATTGAAAAAAATTCGGTCAGCGACCGAAAAATGACCGAATAAAACCCAGCATAGCCGATTGGATGGGCTCGTATCTTGCACTGACTCCACACGTTGCTCGGCAGGAAAGAGAAACAACCGCATCCTGTCAAGCATCTCATGGGAAACTGGCGTGGAGGAACAGGAGCAAAGCGCCAGCGACGAAAGCGAGCAAGGTTTGAAAGCGGGCTGAGGAAGTATCGCGCAAGTTGCGAGTGAAGCAGCGAATGTCATGACAACGATCGTGTTGTCGTCACAGCCCCGATTGCGTAACAACGAAGCTCGCCAGTGTTTTCGCAACGCAACACATCGTAATCTTGGTGTGTTGGGTGTAATAACTGGGAGGATTAGGGGTACCATGCCGCCATGCCCCCTACGGTTGCGCAGGGCTGATCACGCCTCGGTTCGTAATCAATGGGTTGGAACCAGGCCCGTAGCCAGGTTTTAAGGTTCTTGGGAGATAAATTACATGTTTAAGGGGCACAATTTTTGTTTTGTTATATATTTAATAAACATAATAAAAATGTTCTCGGTGCAACAAATTTGAAGGGGGCGCAAAATAAGTTCATATGGGCAACGCCCCCGATCCCCCCCCCGTGACTATGGATCTGGTCGGAACGCAAAGGAGTCGAAGGGAACACCGGAGATTGTGTTGTTAATTTAAGTTCGTCCGAAAAACTTGATCTTTCAAAGCTAAGATCAGTGATCGTATCGAGTTTCGGAAACTGTACGCAGAAAACTATCCTTAAAACTTGCTCGAAGATATTTGTGAATAGAAATATCTCGCATTAACATGCGTTTAGCGCAGTTGTTCTTAACCTGGGGTTAAATTTACCCCTGGTGGTTAATTTAATCTTCCAAGGGAGTAAATTAACTGAACCATAAATTGCAGCAAATGTACATTTTATGTCAATCATTCTAAACTGTAGAGTTCGTTAATTTTGTATTTTTAATGAGCACCACTGAGTGTATTGGGGGGGTAAATCTGGCAATCTTATTTGATAAAAGGGTAAGATATGTAAAAAAGGGTTAAGGACCACTGGCTTAGCGCGTGCAAAGTGGTACCGTGATAGTGTTAAAACGACGGCGTGTGGCAACCGTTCTGTTTAGCTTTCTCAACAACTACCGTGACCTTTTCTTTTGTCAGAGGACCAATCGCCTGTCACGCGGAGCAGAGTGCTGCGCAAGACCAAAGCGTCAACGATGTCCGTCCGGAGCCACCTGGTCGATCAGGTCGGTTGCGCAGTGACGTGCGTAGGTTTGTCGAGCGACACGCTCGGCTGCGTCATTTTAACAGACGCGATGGCTGCATGTATGTATGTATGTGTGTTTGCGCGACAGAACGACTCGCCCTTCGCCGTGATACCGGGCTCGCTCCCGCCCGACGTTTTCATGCCGCCCAAGTGGATCCAGCAGGAGCATGCAAGGCCGTTCCCGTACTTACCTCAGATCGGCGACTGCGTGATCTACTTTCGACAGGTGAGTATATTTGACTTTGAAATAGTATTGCGATTTGTTATTGCTTTTTTTTGTTCAAATGCTTAACACCGTCGTATACAATGCTTGGCGGTGACAAGAGGNGTTTTCGTTGCTGGATTTNCACGGAAACCAGCCTACCCCCACACGAAAACTCGTAACCTTTCGATGCGTCGATCGGGAAGTTATTCGTCCAAAAGTTTCAGTGCAGGCCAGAAAGTTGTAAAAATGGTCAGGATGCGAACACTGCGCCATAAAACTTTTGATGGTTTGTAATAACTCCGATCGAGATGTTGCCAAATACTCCTTCAAGACCCGTCTGCGCTGAGGACGACGCACGCACTGCCAGGCGAAATCCTTTGTTTGTTTTATTGCGTCAGGTAATTCTGCACCGTGGACGGCTCGGCACGGCAACTCCTACGGGCGCAATAAAACAAACAAAGGATTGCATCCGGCAACTCCCGGCTCGTCCTTATTTTAGGATCTGCTGCTAAATCAATTGTCTGTTTTCCCAACATGGAAACAGAAACGAAACTTGCGTGATGGAGCTATTTCACCTGAATCATTGGTTTGCACCGGCGATCAGTCGGTGACGGTTCCTGGTTTGATGCGTGATTCAAATTCTGATAAATTGCGAACGTGCCTCAAAAAGTGTTTCCGACCGGACTTCCATCGAGTCCGGCGTGGGGACGTCGCGCGACACCTTTGTGCCGCGAACACAATCAACTCGCGACACAGTGTGCGTTGCCGTCACATTACGTTTCGGTTAAGAAAGGTGCTGCAAGTTATCGGTTGCGCCAAGGTACCAAGCGAGCCGGCAATGCTGTACTAATGCTGCTGAGTGATTATAACCTGCTTGTTATATGGCGCAGTGATTTTACAAGTTCGTTTGGTTTGGCAAATTCTGCTCGGCTATGCGCAGAGCACCGCATTCAACGTTGCTCGTCGCATTTCTCGTTGCTGGCTGTCAAACGTTCTGAATCAGCCCAAACTCTTGTCACTGCGCGAATGGTCGTTGAACGGACTTGCCGAGTGAGGTGGTGTGTGTGGTTCTGAAAGGGAAACTTCACTTGACCTGAATCAGTTTTTTTTATGAATTCGATTCAGCGTAAACAGGCCGCTCGTACGGTTTAAACGAACTTGTAAAACGTGACCGCCCCCTGAACACAACGTACAAGATTGATAATGTAACGTCACCACAACGCGTACCGCGAAAACGGCAGAACAATGCTGCTTAAGCTCACAATCCTGAACCGCTGCGCTCGGAGAACTCAACAGAGTGAGCGGCTCAACGAAGGCATAGACAGGTATAGATGAACAAAATGCCTAAGTCTGAAATGCACACGTTGCAATTATCACGAAACGTCAGCAACACACGCGACGCAACGTTGCTTTGATGCGTACTAAATGCACATTGCACAAGACGGATTTTATTCAATCTCGTGCAGGCGGTGGTGATTTCTGTGTCTCGCGCCTGCTTTCTAGCCGAATGTGTCGGCCATCGTTCCGCATGTTAGCATCAGTAAATTACACGAAAAAGACAACGTTGGAGCAGTCAGGCCCATACTGAATAAAATCGTGGCATCACGAACTAGTGTGCAACTTTATTTCCGCATTTTTATGCAAGGGAGTTTTTCTTCCATACGGTGTATCAAGTAATATCAACCGAACTCATGTTGCTGTTTGCATTGTCGGATGCAGTGCTCTGTATCCTGCAACACCAATGAAACTGTGTTTGTCCTGTTGCTTCAAGGATATGCGCGAATTGAAAAAACGTGCAGGCAGATGTAATTTTCGAAAAATGACCTTAGAAAGTTGCTTTGGCTAGAGATGCTCGCAGACTGACAGAACATGACGGAGTAGTGAGTCTGAAACACGTTTGTGTGATATAAGTTGTGTAGACGCCGGGATTTTTACGAACTCGTGTGTTTGTATGATCAAGAGTATCGTGAAGCCGCGCAATTTAACAGCACAAAAATATACGGGCTGTGCAGACGACTTGCAGCAGTGGACGTTGCGTCTGCGCTAAAGTCATTCAGCTAAAGCGGCGAAAATACTGCTGCAATTATGTTCTCAAAATTTCGAAGTCCGTTATTGACTCGTGTGTGGTTGCGCGTTGACACCGCTTCGATGCGTTGGCGACGTGTACGGTACACAAGTCCACCTGCAACAGTCTCAGTGTTGCGTGCTGCTGTTCCCTGCAGGGCCATGAACTTTACCTGGAGGCGGTTTCGCAGAAGAACGTTTGGGACGTCGGAGCCGATTCGGACATTTGCTTCAAGACTGCTTCGCTGAGGTACGGACGCGATGACTCGCGAACAACAGGACATCGAGCTAATCTCTGAAATTCGAAGCACTGACTTCTTCTTCATGCTGTTCATCATAATCATAAGGAGNCTTAATAATTCAGTTCATTGAGTCCAAAAGCATTTGTGATCGGGGTTTGTGATCGGGCAAAAGATTCATTTAGAACAGTGATTCTTAAACTGGGATCGACGGAGGCGTTTCAGGGGCCCGACGGGGGACGGACAAGTCCTGCTGACTAAACCCACGAGAAAGACCACTGTACAATTAAATATAAAAACTGTTGATTGATTTTATTTCAGCAACCCATTTTTACTCTGTGGTATATTGGGCAAATGGGGTTCGGCAAAAGCTTGGACGGACAACTATACGCAAGGGTTCGGCGTGTTTGTAAAGGTCAAGAATCACTGCTTTAGAAGCAGGCTGCTCTTGTGCTTCCCTCATACGCCTGATTTGAATATTAACACAAAGAATTTCCCGGTTAGGACAAAGCTATAGGTTTTCTGTCGCGGTGATGGAAAGTGTATTACGACTACCACTGGCCGCAATGGGTTGTGGAACATTCCAGGCGGACCACAAAAGGTCCTCATTTTATCTTACGACAAAAAATACAATCCCGTATACATGCTTTTTACTTGAATACGCAATTCCAGCAAAGTTACGGTAACGATCACGCAGGTCACAGTTTTCCACCCACACCCCTGGTCTAGCGAATAGATTTGCTTAACTGTCATCTGAGAGGCCAGGCATCTCCGAGTGTACAACTTGCCATAAACCAACAAATCAACTCTGTAACTTGCTGTTTGTGTCTGAAAGTTTACTGCGATTTTCAAAATAACATCCTAGCTCTTCGTCTCTCAACACAAATATCTGGGTCAGGTTTTGGCGAACCACGAAATCAGTTGTTTGTTCATTTTTAACCGCTGCAATCATAAATGTTTGCTTATGCATTTACGGGAAAGCCTAAAAGTGGATATATGTCTCCACAGGAACATGGAGACGTGTGAGGTGATCGAAGTGAAGTATGAAATCGGACCCCCCACTCTCTGTTTCGTCAAACTGGAGAGGTTGCTAAGCGACTTGGACGCCGTCGCCGACGACGCGCATCGAACCATAACGTTGAGATTCCACGACATGCCTGACGTCATCGACTTCCTGGTTCTGAAAGATAAAGTACATGATTGTGTTGCGCGGCGTCTGCACCTTGTGGCGGGAGGAAATGAGCTGCATTGTCGCATATCATTTCCAAGATCGCCTGAAAAATTAATTGCTTGTGAACTTATCCTGTTTACTGTTTGTCAGCAAAGACACCGGTGTGCAAAAATCATCATTGAAAATAACGAAACATGTCGTTTTTGTTCCGAAACCTCAAAAGTTATGTCGTTTAAAGGGAGTTGCAGCCTTAAATCTTACCAGCCTTTCATTTTCGCAAAATATGTACTCCTTTGCTGAAAGTGTTGAGGTGCTATTGTCATCAAACCATGACTAGTCAAATGCGTTTTATCTTTTGAGACTTCAGTGAAGTTGAAAATAGAAATCTTAGTCGGTGGGTTTGGTTGGGATCCTTCAAACTGAATGTCTTGTATTTTATCTCTTAGTAAGAAATAGACAGGTCGTTGTTTGAACTTCACGATATCTTGTCACTTTCGCCCTTAGTGCGATGATCACGAAAATGCCGTAGTTTTGTGGAGTTCTTGAAAAACGTTGATGCGCATTCAGATTTTGATGTGTGCGCGCGCGTCATCAATGTGACGTTAGTTCCGTCGCCACGGGGGGGGGCTATTGGAACCCTAGCCTCTTCAAACAAAGCTACAAGCCCCACCTCCGAATTGAATTTTAAACACTATAAATCGGTAGAGTTTTTATCAAATTTCAGAAAGTCAATCCCCCCTGAACAAACGTAAAGCCCCCCTACTGAAAACTGTCTGGCGACGGTTCTTTGTAACGTACGTATCCGACGCGATTGCAAGCGACGTTAACGCCGCGTCGTGTGATGACGTGACTTTTATTCCACGTCAGTATGAAGCAAGCATCAAGTGCGGATGGAAGCCGGGCGACCGATTCAGATCGGTGATCGACGACGCCTGGTGGTACGGGACTGTCCTGTCGAGCGAGCCCCTGCAGGCTGACGCGTCGGACAGCAAGTTCCAGTCACTGCTGGTGGTGTGGGATTCAGACGTAAGAGAGTTGTGCTTCTGGTATCGTTTGCTGTATGTTTTTGCCTGCTGTGACAACTGCAAAGATTATCTTGTGATCGTGGCAAGAATTCTACCTTGCCTGTTTTTTTTCAGTTCAGGCTTTAGTTGGCTATTCATTTGGACCAGTTTGTTGTTCGGATCAAATTTTTTTGTTTTTTTTTGCGAAACCCCACCGTTTCGGCAATGCAATTACAGGAATCCGAAAGAATGTCCCCGTGGGATATGGAGCCTGTGCCTGAGTTCGAGGAGAGTTGCGTTGTTACCAGAAGCTATCAGGCTCACATTAAATGCGGTGAGNCGTCTGGTGTGCTCCTGTGTGTNGATGATTCAACTCACCCGGGTGCCTAGATTACTTCGTATGCACTACGACAGTTGTATTAGGTCGTGAATATGCGTGTGTGGTCTGATATATTATGATGGTGTGCGTTTCTGCCGTCAAATGCACCCACCGGCGTGTACTTTGCTTCCGTCACGATTTTCCGGGCGTAGCGAGAGATTAAATTTGGTTTGTTGTCGACGTTCGCGAAGAGCACAGTTTGGTGGCTCAAAAATAACCGCCTTTCCTGTGCGCTCTTGACGGGCGAGTCTCTGCAAACGACCTCATGTTTAATTGAATGCAAATAAATTTCTTGAAAAACCTATTTCGCTGCCTGCACAGTTTATCGCAAAAGCAAAAATCCCAGCCGTTTGTCGTGACGTTCACCACGTCGTGAATCAAATAACACGAGCGAATACCTACGGCCAGTCTGTATCGCGAGCTCGGCATTAATGGTCCTGGTAATGCTCGACGTTCAAAATCCAAGCTGGCTAACAAACGTGCGGTGTTTAGAGAGATTTGGTCTTCAGAGTTGTAATATTTCGTTACTGTGCCTTGCTTGTCCCCTGAAACAAGGACATTGTTTTATGCACTGTGCTCTTTTTTTCTTCTGAACCACTGCTGACCCTTCACCAGACTTACGCGTATTTGCAAATGACGCATCGTCAAGTGTCTTTGTGACGTCACTGAAGTGTTACAAAGTGTCTTATTTTAAGTTAAATATCGTACTGTTCTGTTCTAGAATACTCTGCGGCGAACAATATTTCGCGCATTCACTACANAAAAAGAAATAAAAAACACGGCGCTGCTATTTAGGTGTTCCGATTTCCGACGACGAAATGAGGGAAATATTCAGATCCAAGCAGACCCCCCGAGAGTGGTGGGGGGTCCAAGGTCCGGTCACGCGCGAAAACGGCTTGACCAAGTACGAGGTGGTCGACCGCGAAATATCGCGGATATGCCGTGGGATCGAGACCCTGGTCGGCTGTGGTGAGTTGTTCGCGCCGAAGGCTCGCGCGCGTTGTGCCAGAAAGGTTCGTGTCGCTGTATGGTAGTAACCACCTCTTGTTTCTGCAGGCATGTTCTTCCCTTTCTCGGGTCCTGTAGACTTGAAGCTCTTTCCTGCGTACGTCACAGCCGTGGCCTTCCCGACCGACCTCAGCCTGATACTGCGGAGATTGCAAAATCGCTTTTATCGTCGGATGGCTGCTTTGCTGGACGAGGTCAAACTGCTGGAAAGCAACGCCGTCGCCTTCAACGAGCCCGAATCAGCGATCGTGAAAGCGGCCACGGTGAGTAACAAATAGTTGAAGGTTATTGGATTCCACGTATCTACTTTAATGTTGTTGAATTTTTCGTGATTTTACTATCTGTGCGATCTGGCTGCAGCGAGTTCAGGCACGACTATTTTCAGGATAAGTGGTTCATTCGATCGTTTTGTTCCTTCCTGTAATAGGCGGTATTTTCTTAGCCATCCGAGCAGAGAACATCGAGTGTTTCTAGAGTTTTTTTAGATTTTTCAGCATTGAAATGCTCTAAAAATATGATAAAACGTTATTGGTAAAAAAAAAACACGTGATGTTAAAACTCTTGGTGCCAGTCAGTGCGGCACAGCTCCAACCTATGCTGAAAGTGCAGGGCTTCGTGCAGCATGGCGAGCAGTCGCATTTCTCGGCGCCGCGCTTTGTCAAAACCCGCTGCCAGCATTCTCGCGTCGCGTTGTGCCGTCGCTCGATGTACGACCGAAGTTGGGCGTCGTTTTGCAGTTGCTCGTCGAACTGCTGACGAAGTTCGTCCGCAAGCGAACCTGCGACAACATCGAGGACATGATCGAAGAGCTTCGAATCGAGGAGCGCTACACGAAGGACGTGCCTGACCGCAACGGAGGGTCGACGTCGGAAGAGGCGGATGAGGTAACGTGCTGTGGTGATTGATGAGGCTGAGCGAAGCACGTGGCTTGCGTAGAAAAAAGGCAAATCTGTGTTGTTACTTTGTCATCTGCCTAAAATGAAGTGCAACCTTTTCGGCGTAGTTTGTCGCAACTCACTGCTAGTGTTCCCTCGAGGAAAATTTTTGTTTTAGTGCGCAGTGTTCCTCTATAGATTGCGCAACCATGTAGACACACAAACAGTGAAGCGTTTCAAGCGATGAAAAGGGCTGTGCCACGGGTGGACAAACTACTGACGCGAGGGCATTTTGTGGAGCCCGCAGGGCAGCCACACGTACATAGGTAGTACATATTTCGAGTTTATGTTAAAGTAATTTTATCGATTAGATTGGAATTCTCGAGATTTTATTCCACACTTTTAAGTAAAAACCGCATTTTTACTCAACCGGAAGTGACTTTTGTAATATATGCGCTTCCCCCCCCAGGTAAAATATAATGTAATATGTGCGAACCCGGCGCCAGTGGAGTTTCTAATGTGGCCCTCCGTAGAAAATGTTTTCCCGACCCTGCGCTATGCGGGACAAGTGTACGACATCAAGTTTGGAATGTCGCAAGTGCGCGAAAATTTGAGATTTCACTGCGCAAATGCTCTGTTGCTGTTGCGCACCTGAGGAGGAGTATTGGTCACTGCGCCTCAGTGCAAGATAAGGTTGGCGCCGGACCGGGTTGACCCCGGGTCGAAATCTAATCGCGGCCGATTCTGAACACAGAGAAAGCCCGAACTGAAGAAGCTCAAGAAACTGAAGTTGAAGAAAGTCAAAAAGAAGACGGTGACGATTCGCAGCGAAGAGCGACCCCCGCTGCCCAACATCGACGAATGGAAACAGAAGTGCAGTGAATTGCTCTCCCTGGTCTGGGACACCGAAGATGCGATTCCGTTTCGCGAGAGCGTGAATGAAGACGAGTACCCGGTACAAGAGGAACTCAACTGCGTACTAATCTCTTTCAACACGATGCGTGATTCGGGCTTGTTAAAAACGCGACGGCCTTTCTTTCCAGCAGTTTGACCAGGGGTCTCAAGCACGCTTTTGGGTATTTTCAAATGATAAACAATTACGTAATTAAGTTAATTCAACGGTCTTTGAAAGTGCTCGGCCAGCGAGCAAGCACGTTCCTTTTAAACGAACGTAGAGAATGCAAGAAATGATTTGCCTATAACTCATGATGCCTATTGCAGGAAATAAGATGTGAAAGGTTCAGGTACCGCCAATGCGGGGCCAGATTTATAATGCGGCCTTCGGATTACTTTATAAGTCCTCATTTGGCTCCCGGAACAATTTAAGTTTGAGACCCCTGAGTTTGACTTTGATGGCAGTTGCAACGGTAAGCTTTGCGAGGCGGCAGCTGTTTAAAAAATACCTGTTTTCAGGTTTTCAGCCAAGAACAAAAATGCTCATTATCTTTACGCGCTTTACCTTTACGACTCGACTGATCTTAATTTGTCGCTGGTCAACGCAGTTTTACGTACATGGAGGTTTCTGCAGGATTACTGCGAGTTCGTCGAAAAACCGATGGCATTGCGGACGATCCGGGAAAACCTCGCGTTCGCCCAATACGACAACCCAAGCCAAGTGAACGATGACCTGGCGCTGATCTTCAAAAACTCGAAAGCTTACAACACAAACAAGAAGTCAAGGGTACGGTCATGTTTCTTCCATTTCGTCACGATCATTGCGTTGCTTGTTTGGTTGCCGTTTTTTTTTTTGGTGATGTATGATCCTTTGTAACTTGTGGCGGCGAGCGCTTCGCAAAATAGCGGCCATTCCTCTGCGTTGAGCTGTTGACCTTATTGCATGATTGTTGCCTCTTGCGGGCACTTGGCAAGCTTATATACTTCGTTCATTCATCCGATGCTTGCTGTGCGTGCTTGTTCCGCATTTTTCGTGTTTGTTCGTTGATTTGCGTGATTGTTCGTTACTTCTCGTGATTGTTCGATATTTTTCGTGCAACTTGCCAGGAACCAGACGTGTGCTGCCGAAGTTCCTCAACATTTTGTTCATATCCAGGCGTTCGCGTTCACAGTTTATCTCAGAACGGATTTTTCGAGCAATATTTTTCTGCCCTGCGTTCTGTTTTGCTGACTCGTCCACCCTTGTTTGAAATGTAACTCGTCGTGTCTCATATCCAGATCTACAGCATGACGATCAGACTCCAAGCACTGGTCTCCTCCAGGATGGACTTGATCATCCAGGACTGGGAGCAGGCCATCCTCGTCCATGAACGACACTTGTCGAAGTACTCTCCTCGGTAACTGCCTTTTACTCTTTGTCATTGTCGAACAAAGCTTGCTGCTGATGTAACAATGTGAAAATAATGTCCAGTAGCGCAAATTCTTTGATTTTGTCGTTGTTTATCTTTTACTTTATCGACATAATGCAAAAAATTGTGGTTGTTATCTTTATCCGGTCATAATAGCGTGGCATTCACTGAAAGCACTCAATCAGCATTAACTCTAATTTACAAAGTTGTGATAAAAAGTTGACAAAGTTGTGATAAGAAGTTGTGAACTCTAATTTAGTCTTTCATATTCACTGGCGTTAAAACTCGCGATGATTCCGCTACTGAAGCATGACAGAAGCCTGGGCGGGATCACTTGTTACGGGCTACTTGGCATTAATACTTTGAGAAAAAAATGGCGATTCGTAATTTTTTGTGTGAACGGTTCAAACTCGCAATACAGTTCGCGTGAATTGGGACCAAACAGGAAGTTTGAAAACGTGTGCTAATCGGCCGCGAAATGCTGTTTTCATCTCGTTATAAACCCATATTTCCTCGCACACGCGAGGTTGCGGAGCCGGAGTCGGAGGTTTTTGGGTGGAGTCGGATTTTTTTGCCCGACTCCGGAAGCCCAGTTGGTCATTTTTTACATCACACTCCTAAAATGGGAATTCCTGTTGAAATGGTACAATTTCTTTTGAAACTTTTGTTGAATGAGAGATTTCTTGCTGTGCAACACATTTCCAATTTCATTCCCTTTATGTTAAGGAGTCGGAAATTTTGGAAACTCGGAGTCGGATATTTTACCTCCGACTCCATACCCTGCGCACGCGTTGAACGTTTGCTATGGCACCAGACTCAACTCCCACTTGTGATTGAGCAATTCAGAACCGTTGTTATTCGTTTTGTTTTCTCCCGTATGTTCTTTTCCTTTACAATGACGTGACCGGCAGGGAAATTGCACTTTCCATTCGGTAGTAGTAGTAGTCCACGTTCCAAATCCGGTATTATCTCCGATACATACAGAAGTGGCCTGATTAACCTAATGACGCTCCAATGCCAGCCCTTTTTCCACTTCATGCGATTCAAAGCGCCCTTTCGGTGGCTCAGACCAATTTTCCATTCGATTTTTGCCTGCTGGTCAGCAGTTCTCCTTTCGTCGTTACCTGCCGATCTTAATCGTCCGTCGTCGCTGTTGTTTTTCCTTCAGGAAATCCAGGAATCTACGTCGATCGCTTCGCAACCTCAAGAAGGCACCCGCTGATACAGAGCCTCGCACAAGCAGGTACCGCCCTCGCCGAGGCACGTCCGTTTTGCCGAAACAAGAAGCCTTCGACGACCAGCAGCAGTGCTCGTCGACGTCGCTGGTCGCGATTCGCAACTCGCCTGACTCCGAGTCGTCCTACTCGTCCGGCGACGAGTCGGGCGACGGCCCGAAGTCGGATCCCGTCGCGTTTTCACACCGAATGACGCGGTCGCGCAAACGTCAGCGCAACCGACCGCTCCGGTACGAGTCGAGCGACGACGACG
>JGI24159J19872_10000183_pt1 | contig 45116 bp, 33 predicted proteins | sample Ectturendosymbi4_FD_19872 | JGI IMG/M metagenome (IMG submission 19872) | reverse complement strand
CTGCTGCTTTATCTTCTCAAACATCATTGCGCGTCTGGTTCTTTCGAACATTCTGGCCAAACCAGTCTCTCATTACCGAAATGCAGCAAAGCAACCATGGGTGTCGGAAGGGGGGGCAAGGGGCTTGGTCCCCCTGGATTTTGAAATTTTACATTTTCTGATTGCATTTTCGGCAAAAAAGGTTGTTTCTTTAGTTTCGAGGGGGAAAAACGAAATTTGACCGCCTGTGGCCCCCCTGGAAAAACCCTTTTGGCTACCTCTGGAAAAATCCGCTATTTCCCCCCCCTGAAAAAAATCTTTCCGACACCCGCACGTTTTTCGGCTTTCTACCGTGTTGGCACATGTCTGTGAAGAACAGCACCGCATCCTGTGCAACCGATGCGTTTAGTGGCTTGGCAGAGCTTAGTACGAGATGACGTTCAAACACTGACGAGCAAACTTTGACGCGTTACTTTTTGCGCAGCAGCAAGCTTTAGCTGCTGCGCGTTGTCAGGGATTGGGATCGATGCGGCGGACGGAAATGATAATAGCCTATTTAAAAAAACTAATAAAATGCTATACCAGCGCTCAGAGACGCTTTCAAAATTGCCCGTGCCTGATGTGTACGGCTTGGACGGAATAAAATGTGTGGGAGAAACCGGTCGCCGTAGATATCCAACCCATCGGTGGTGCACAACAAACTCGCCGATCAATAGAAATTGCGGTTAAGCTATCCACGCTGCGAACAACAGTGGCGGGTACGTATTGATGGCTTCTATCGTGGTCGACTGTAAGTGCATCCGCTGGGTTTGTTCGATCGATTAAGAGGATCTTTTGCGCTCGCGACAATGAACCCAGCCTGTCCTTTGACCAATGGTGGCTGTGATCTGTCGCACACCAGTCGGGCGGCAACCTGCCCCGCTGCGTTGCAAAGCAAAGATCGCACATTGCAGCTGACATGGCAACATGGTTGCCCGTCGTTGGTGACGCATCATACGAAACCCGCGAACAATTTGTTTGTTTCTGCGTCACAAACAGCTGAATCCAATAGGCTTACCCGATTGTTCGCATTATTGTTTCAAAAGCCCGGCTTTTTCGCGTCTGATACCGCGCTTTGCTCCTGTGAGCCTGTCTTTGCGCGCGCCTTTCCGAGAAACACAGTTACCAATCATATTAAGGAAACCAAAAACGCACACAGCCCGCCAAACTGCCGTCCGAATCCAACCAGACAAGCTTACCTTGCAAACTCGAGCCAGTTCGTACTGCAAGTCCTTGATGGCGCTGTTCTTGGAATCCAAGACGTCCTGGAAAACAAAAGTGGTTTTCGTTGATGAAAACTGTTTCAAACACTGCAAACATAAAAGCAACTGCGGCGCTGGACACGCCCTGGTGCACGTCGCTACGAAAACCGTGATAACGAACCAACGATCGCCCGTTTCTTTCCGTGACCCTCCCCTTCCGCACACGCCAGGGGGTCACCAATGGGGGCCCGGGTTTGCCATACCCCTCTACATACAATTGCTGCACGGTTGCTGGAATGAGATGGCCTTTTCTTGGTGTTTGACCGATAGCTTCGTCCGTTTTCTGTTAGCCCAATTCACCCAAGCCTGGCAACACGCCAGGCTCAAGCTAATTTATGGTGGTTGGTTAGCTAGTGGGTTGCAGTTTCGAGTCTGTGATGGCAGGGCCACTTTTGGCAATTGCATCCGGCAGAAGCTGCAGCGGGATACGCAGCAACGCTTGCCCCGGCTGCAAGGGAAAAACTCGAAACAACTAATTTTTAGCGTCGGGAATAAGGCACGCACGGCCCTGGGAATTCCCCATCGTAGGTTGCAAAATCAAGACTCAGTCGTCTGAGTCGATGAAAAGATCCAAAAATAAAAACAGCAAACGAAAAGATCCAAAAATAAACCAGGTGAGTGCTGGGTCGTTGTGCTAAGCGAAAATTGAGGCGTAGTCACGGAAAAAAGTGCCAAGAAAATAAGTATGCATGCTAATGTTTAGTTAGTATGCTAATGCATATTACAAATAGATAAGAGTAAATTTCCGCGTTATACCAGAGGTTTTCTCAATCCCACGCAAAGCGATTTTAAATTATTGTTGACGGAAATCGTTAATCATAAATAACAATGCTTTCGATCGGTTTTACGGGCCAGAAAAATCTTCACAAACACAGTACCGTCTACCTGTGGCTGAAAGCGTCGCTTTTAATTAGGATGATTATTCCTTTCATGGAGTAAAACGATTGAAAAAAGGAAAAAAAGAGTTATTTATTTTTTGCAGCTCTGTGTCCTCAGCTGTCGGAACATGTTTCACCACTTCTTGTACGTTTGCGTGGATAAGCTTTTGAAAATTCAAGATGAGCTTTGATTTAAATATTTTTTCAGGCTCTCGCCAAGTACTGCTTCTACCAGAAAGTAGTTAGCAGACCGACTGCTTTACAGCAGCGAAAGCGTCTGCAGAGAAGAACAAAAAGTTTTCACTTGATCGCAAATCCAAAAGCAATGGGTCGCAGCCTGAGGGGATGCCCGCTTGTGGAATGTTCATCAACTGGTAGAAGCCTAACGAAGTGTAGTCACGTTTGCAAGGTACACTGGACTTAAGGAAAACTTAATGTCAGCGAACGCGATGTTTGACTTCAACCGTTCGTTCGTCTGCATTTTTAGACTAAGCAAACAGTAGCAATGAGCAAAAGCACGTGTAGCCGCGCAGCTGCCGGGGAACACATCACAGGGTTTGGTGGAATAAGCAAATCTCATTGAACAAAAGTAGTTTTCTTGGTTAGCGCGACTTTTTCACTTGCAGTTGACTGGCTCGATACCACACTGAAAAGTTGAAATAGTCAGCGGACTGTCGGTCGCACAGTTGTTTGCGCGGCAGAACTTCTTGTTTCTCACATCCACGAAATAGGAAAACAGGATAACGAACAACAGTTTGGCAAATTCTACTCCACAAGACGAACGATGAAGTTAAAGATGTGTTGTTGGAAACGTTTCTGTTCGGAGGACACCGAAGCTAACCTATTATATCGTAGCTTGGCGCAAGCGCCACTAGCATGCAAAGACAAACAACTGAGTTGCTAACAAAATACGGGATGTTAAAGCGGATGAATATTTACGTGGTCAGTCATTTTACTACGCGTCACAATAGCTCATTGTTTTTCAATGTAAAACTGTGTTTAACTAGCTAGCATTTGGTCAAGCACATATAGTCGTAACAATGTGAATAAACGCGAGAGCAGAAGCTGTATTGGCTTGGACGAGAAAGTACACAACGCACTTAACGACAAGGCCGATACAGTCAATAACTACCCAGATACCGCGACGAAGTTTACTGCTCGGACCCGATAACAACGAAGGCAAAGCTTAATTTTATTTAGAGGTTATTCCGTCACACGACCAAAGGTAACCTCAACGAGCGCAGAGAGAGAGGATCGATTTTTCAGAAACGATAAGAAGAAAGGTGACCGACGGGACAGTTCTGCGCCTTGCCGCAACGGGAATCGACCAAGACAAGAGAAGTGCCACGAAAGCGAGCTAGCGCATTAATAAAGACTTCGCTCGCTGCACTAATAGGAATTGACCGGAGGCAGCGGACAAAAGCAAACCCTGTACTTCCCCGCACGTCTGCAATGGACTGTGGACATGACCTCCGCAGAGTTTTACCCGGGAGGACAAAAATGTGTGCAATGGGTGAAAAACGCCTGAAAGTATGGAGGTGTTTATTTCTTTGATTTAATGAAAACATTTGAACACTTTCCATTTGAAACAAATGTTAGTTATCTTCACAAGCATTGACGATCCACATGCTCGCTTTACAAAAGTGTCTCCGCAGGAAAAATTTTTCGAAGGGGTGCACTGGGCCCTCCATGCGGTCAAAGACATTTCAGCCGCTGCTGAACACGACGACAGACTGTACCAGGGGGTGTGGCCAGGGGGTGAATAAAGGTGCGGTCACACCCTCCCAAATTTTGGACGACAATTATTCGAACAAACATTGTCATGACCGTGTAAAGACAATTGTCTCAAGACGAACAGGCAATTTTCGCAATCCCAAAATTATTTTCCTGGCTACGGGCGCCTTGTCTAGAACAGTGGTTCTCAAAGTTTTTTTCACATTCCTCCCTTACAAACCTAAACTCTGTCAATTCCTCCCCAACAAACATCACAAATGATAATTGCAAAAATTTCACATTACCTACAGTGTAGACACAACAGACGATTATGAACCAAACAGACACTTTTGCAAAATCAGTCACTGCAGTTAAAGCAGCTTATACCTGCAAGCTACTGCGATTGTTACCCGACAGGCGCATAGTCCGCATGGTCATGGAGCTGGTTGGTAATCATAGCCCCACGCTTGCCACTGGCAACAACAAATGGAGCAGTTTACGACGCCTCAAGAAAGGCGTCCCTAAGGGATCCACACTGGCCCCCTTCTCTTCTGCATTTATGATCTGCCAACCACCGTCTCCAGAAAGTATGTATACGCCAACGACCTAGCAATCATGTATGGTGATGGAGACTGACTAGCAACGAGAATGCTCAGCGAAGACATGGGCAAACGTAAATGAATACCTCCATAGATGGACGTTAAAGCTTCGTAGGCCTACTACAAAAGCAGTGTTGGCAGCAGAACTGTCGCCAAAAAAGCTTTAATAGGGGGGGATTTACGTTTGTGCAAGGGAAATTGCCATTCTAATTGACAACAAGGAAGCTAAACGTGAGCGGAAAATCAACTTCGACGACGAAATCCTACGCTTTTGCTCCGAGCCCACATACTTCCGAGTAATGTTGGAGAGGACACACACGTAACACTAACACCTCCAGTCACTTCGCAAAAAACTGACATCACGCATTACCATTCTCGAGGCGGCTTGCTGGCTCTGCCTGGGGTGCTGAAGCAACAACGTTGCGAACAGCCACCTTAGTCCTGGTAAATTCAACTGCAGAGTACTGCGCTCCTTTCTGGTGCCGCAGTTCTCACTCTTGCCTCAGTGACCCTGACATCAACAACGCCTTGCCAGCTGTGACTGGATGCCTGCGTCCTACACCAGCGGACAATCTTCCTATCCTCACAAGCATACAACCCACTGAGCTTCGTCGCTCCATTCAACGCTCACCTACCAATCAAGTGGGAATGCACGGTATCTCAAGTCGAGACACCCATTTTTCGCCCGCTGCACAGTAACTCATCAGTTAATCTGACGACAATTAAGAACATGCCATTTCAACACCTTATAGCACACTGGGCAGATCACCGATGGAATGCGGAGTGGGCGGATAATCCTACAAGGCTCCGCATTTTCCTCCGCGACACCGCAACCCGCCCCCGGAATGACCCTCCCAAGAGCCTGTGTCTGGCTTAATTGACTCCGCACCGGTGTCACGTGATGTCGCTCCTGCCTGCGCAAATGGGGCGTGACCTCCTCTGTGACCTGCGAGTGTGGCGCAGAAGGACAAACTGCAGGCCCGTAACCAGGGGGGTGCAATGTGTCGCCCCTCCTGGAATAACATGTTGGACATCGTCTTGAACTATTGGAAATAGTTCAAAAATTCTGGGCCCCTCCCAGAAAAGTTTTCGCCTCTTCTGGTGTCCCAAGCTGGTTACGGGCCTGACAAACCGTCGACCATGTTGTCCTCCAATGTCCAATCCATCGAGCTCACCATGCACTGCGTGGCCTGACGGTACTGGACGATGAGACAATCGAATGGCTGCTTCATCTGCCCCGAGATCTAGTGCGGCCAAGCAGTGGTTAGAACACCTGGCTCGAAAGAAGAAGAACGACAATAACAGAAGTGCTGTGGTATATGCGAAAAGGTTGGAGAGCACTACGGGACTCCATACTTTGATTCCCAATCCACACTCCTGGAATGGCCCTGCCAGCCACTAGCGGAAATAACTCAAAAATTTGGGTGAGTCAAAATGTTGATTTTAGTCGAATAACACTATTGTTTGGGATGCCGCCTCTGAAGGCACAAAATAACTCTATGTTCTAAATATTTTGGGGGACCACGGGCACTATGCTCAGCTGGCTACGCCTATACTGCCAAAGCAGCCTGGGTCCGGCTCTCCGCACCGATGTCGGACGTTCCCCTCCTGTTTGTGCAAATAGGGTACGGCCGCTTCTGCGGCTTGTGAGTTTGGCGAAGAACAAACGGCCGACCATGTTGTCCTCCAATGTCCAATCTTCCGACCTTCCCTTGGACTGCATGGCCTGACTGTCCTAGACAATCGATTTACTGTTCAACACACGCCCCGAGATCGAGCGCTGCCTATCAGTCCTGGAAAGAACTGGCTCAAGTGACGAAGCAGCTTCTGCCAGCTTGTTCTTGCGTACAGCAAAGATCCCAACCTAAATCAACCTCGCTGTGCACTTTTTATGTGTTGAATAAGTTAATGATAAACACTTAAGGTTTTTCAACTATAGATTTTCCTCCCTGGAACAGATTTCCTCCCAGGGATTAAAAATTCCTCCCCCAGGGAGCCAAGCGGCTCCCCTTTGAGCACCACTGGTCTAGACCGTTGTGAGTCGCTGTGATAAGCTTTCTGCAATGCTCTGGCGGACTGTTCGGAAAACGCCAACTGCATGCAGCGTAGATCGCAGTTATCCGCCTTGGAAATATTCCCGAGAGGCAAAGAGACTGCGTTGTGATGTGTTTATTTCGATACATCGTAGGTACAGCTGCAAGACACCTTGCGTCTTGTCTTTGTCCAATCGCCAAGTCAGTGCACTGAACTGCAGCTTTTCGACTGTGTCCGCAAGCAGCCATCAAGCAGCAAAATCGTGCGAAGCTCGTTGGTGCAGTTGACTTCGACGACTGAAATAATACTGCCTCAATTACCCGATGTGTCGATGCAGGAACTTGACATTTTGTCGCCTGCGGGCACCGCACGAATGTTTATCGGCTTGCTCGGAGATCAGTGCAAAGCAAAACGTCCAATGGAAATGCGTTTTTACTTATATTCAACTCTGAAATGGAGGTTAAGGTTCTCAAGCGACAAGCGACGAAATCTTTCGAAAAAAGCGGGTAATTCGATCGTTGTTTCTGAACGCCACCCACATTTCTGGACGTAAATCCGAGAGTTACAGAGCACTCATTGGGGAATTCGCACAATATTCAGAAGCCATGGACAAGGCTTTCCGTCGGCGAAGCTATCAACAAAGAGGAAACAGCGAAGTCAGGGAGGCGGGTTGCAGATGTAGAAAAGTGAAAGAACCTGAAATTTCGCACCTCAGTTGTTGCGGTCAGGTCAGGCTTGCAGTGACGTTTGGCTGGTGAAGCTTCTCCACATGTACGCCACAGCTGCGCGGGATTTTTCGTTTCAGGCAACTTGTGCGCCGGCATGGGCAGGCGCGGCGCATACAAAAGCATTTTACGCAAGCGGCTCTGTGGGCAACCAACATTGGCCGGGCATCGCAGGCGTATGGTATAACCCGTTTGCGCTATGCCAGATGTTTGTTGTAATTTTTAAAAAATCCCTCCGTAAAATATTTTTTCCCGAAAAAATTTCAGTCTTTAAAAAAAAATACTTTATATGACAAATTCTTCTAAGTTTAAAATAATGTTATTTACAAAAATTTTTTTTAATGGATGGTACTTTTAGGACTGAGTTTTTTTCTTTTACTGCGCCCAACTCGGCCAACCAAGTGTTTCCGCAATATGCATTTGTTGCATGTTCGTTTTTTACAATAGTTCTTGTCTAATAAATCATCGCTAACGTTGTTTCTTCTACATTATGTTGCTTTGCACTCTGCCAACGAAGTCCAGTGTCTTTCATAAGAACCTTTATTGGAATCGTTGACTACAGTGGCTGTTGACATGGTAAGCGGAAATTACGAAATGCATGCTATGATTCGAACCTTTTCCTAAGCTGGGTTTCCATTTCCCACCTTAAAGTTAAATTACTCTAAGTGCAGTGGATAAGTATCACAAGTGTCACGTGGAATACTAGAACACAAGTATTAGGAAAGGTCTGCAAGCATGCTTGTTATAACGCTTGCAGCGTATGTTGTTGTAGAGCTTGCATTACAGTAGGCTATAAATGTATCAGTTGCAGCACTGAATAACTCTGCGACATGAGTAAAAAAACGGATTTCTTACCATTTCGCAGTACTTCATGGGTTGGAGTTAGTTGGGGCTTATGATGTCTGAAGTGGCACTCACTAATATTTCCGCCCAGCAAATCCAAACAAATGCAGAGTGGGTCTGGGGGAAGACGCCGGTGGGGTCTGCAGCTAAGTCCCAGCCGCTTTTCCATTCAATACATTCTAAGGTATTCTCAAGAAAAGACTTGTTTTTTTGGTAAAGCAATGTTGTGAAATTAATGTTTCGCTGCTAAACTTGTCTACCCAGACCAGACCGAACTTCGTAATGTCTATTGCTGATTTCTTGAAACCTATTGTGTACGTCACAAGTTACGGACCTAAATCAAGGTTGTCGTCCCTGTACTGTAATTTAAAATTGAACATGACGCAGACTTGCAGTGAAACGTACATGAAATCTGTTTGCCAGTAACCGGAAGTGGTAGAATTCTGGCAAATAGTAATCTCAGGTACGTGCAAGTTTGAATCATCGCAAAAAAGATGAAAGGAGAGCCCAGTCGGGTGACACCTCGGCTCGAAAGCTTAGCAGCAAAGTCAGAGCTTTTCAACAACCGTTGAATGTCTCGAATGTGTGGAATAACCGTATCGTGTGCGCTGACGTTGCGAAAAATGTCACGTCAGACGGAGCTTCTATTTCAACACTGGCCGAATAATTTGAATACAACAGGTAAGTTAAAACAAATCGTCACAAAACCGTTTTTCACCACCCTTGCGCAATGCACGTTGATGTAATGTGGTGCAGTCAACCGTGACGGCCAAGGCTTCACGTAAGTAACGTTTGCTCGCTGCATGGTTTGTTTCGCGTCAGATCTCGTCACGGAAGATTGCAACATGTGCGCAGACCAGGGTTGATGTAATTGGACCCAACCCCCAAAAAACACCCGGGTTTTTTCGAAAAAGCCCACTTGAAAAAAACCACCAAAAACCCATTCTTTCCTTTTTCCTTTGAAAAATCTACTATTGAGTAAAAAGTAGAATGAGCAGCACACTGGTACAGATAACTGTAAATTTTTTTTAATCAAACAAAACGAACAGCAACGAATTTTGAAGGACTTCAAAAAAGATAAGAATAATTTGAACAGCTTGAGTAAATTTTACTGGTTATCTTATTCAGCTCTGTAAAAGCGTTGTACTTTAACCAATTTTTCTGCCTTATCAGAATCCAAACTGCTTCTGATGTTGGACCGTACCTAACCAAATATTTGAAAAATGCACTCAATAGATGCTGAACTAGCAGGGCATGCACATAAACTTGACGTGAAACAGCTGAGGTTGTGTGGGATTGGCTTTTCTGTTTGCTGTTCGCATGCTTGCCAAGCCTTACCAATTTGGAGTGAATTGACCAAAAACACATTGCGAAATCAAAGATGGGGTACATTTCTCTATCCTCAATATTGAATGCCATAATAGGTATAACAAGTTATTATTGTGTAATTCTGAAAATGGTGATATTGCATGATGCAATAAAAACAATTCAGAATGGGGATTTTGTGTTTTTCTTAAAGAAAGAACAAAAACCTGTTATAAAAAAATACAAATAATCCAGGTGGGTTGTTTGTTTTTGAAAAAAAAACGGGTTTTTCTCGACCCTGAACTGCAAACCACGTTCAGAAGTGTGCGACGCTTGTCAACATGTCGTGTATAAGCGACTTGTGCATTCCCCAAAGGAGCGCGTAAGCAAATCGCGTTCTGTGTTCGCAAAAAGAGCGTCCGAGTCCGAATCGAATGCGACACGATAAACTCAAGGTACACTTCAAAAATTTGAAGCCCTTCGTCACATCTTTAACCTTCTGCGTCACAGTGCGCAGGGTCGTAACGAGGTTAGGCGGCGCCCGGGGCAAGATGTACGTTTGGCGCCCCCATGTTCGAACCTGAGGCCTTTCGGAAGCAAATGTACTGCATTGAAGAAAGTACTTGCGAAATTGTTGGGACTTTCTGGCGCCCCCGCAGTCATTCGGCGCCCGGGGAATTGCGCCCCCCTTGCCCCCCTCGTTACGCCCCTGACAGTGCGGTCCCCGTTGGAAAAAAAATGAACATGGCTTTGACGCAATGTTAGGATGACCAAATCACGTGCGAAACAAGATGTTAAATCACGTGAACGGCTTGCGCCAAGAAGGCCAAGAGGATCCAAACCTTCACAATTGCTTTTAACTCAGTAGTTTGGCACGAATCAGATCAGCCGGCTTCCTTCGCTGTGTGTGGACCGGGGAGTCCATTTTTGTGCTTAGATTACGTCAGCGCCTTGCGCGGCTCGGCCCTAGCTTCACAACGATTCGACACAATAGCGGATACCGCATTGCCTGTAGTTGGTCATACAGATCAGGAAGTTTTCAAAACTTATTTGGCTGCGCGATACTGCTGAACGAAAACCGCATCGCGGCAGGGGGTGCAGACTGAATGGTTCGTGGTTTAATCGAGACGCAAGAACATTGTTGCTGAACGCTACGGTGACCGCTTAAGCTTTAAGCAAACTGTACGCGTTCGAACGATGACAAGGATACGACACATTTATGGATACATTTCTTCTACACGCGCTTCTGTTCTGAACCGACGCCTATCGCTATTTTTGCCTCTCCCAACTTAAGAAACAAGGCCTCGATAATACGGCTTTGGCGGCAGATATCGACACTCTTGCTTGAAAGTACTGGCCTTGTTTGGAATAAAAACTGAAAGTAGCGCGGGGTCTCACAACAAAAAAGCTTGAGCTGTTTAACAATGAGGTTTGTAGCCGCCGGTATGCATTGACAGCGCTAACGGCCTGGCATTGAGGTTTTAAAAAGTAACGAATGCTTCGTGAAATCCTACCGGCTCCACGCCGGTAAAACACGTGTGGTCTTCAATTAAGCTTTTTCAAACCAAAGTTACAGATGTCAAACCGAAAAGGTAAATCTATTGCTAAGACAAGGCACTATTTTTGTCTATTTCAGGAAAACTGTACGCTTATCGTTCCGAGCGTACATATTTTTTACGAACTGCCAAATTTTCACCTATAGATTTGAAAAGATGACTTTTGATCTAAAACTTTCGCTTGTACCGGTTGTTTTATCACCGCTACGATGCCACTACTACCGACTCCGAATTTCTCATATAATATGAGAAATTCGTTTTTCAACACCAGCGCTTACAATTTCTTTTACAACAGAAAAAGTATCCCAGCTTTAACTGGCTGTAAAATAGGAGCTCTTGAACCTTGACTTAGGCACTTACGCCGGTGGTTATTTATTTGCTACAACCAACATTGGGATCCTTTAATTATTAAAGAGGGGCATTGAGGCGTTAAAAATCTGAGGACCACTGCTCTAATTGCAATCAATGAATTGCTTTAAAGTGTTTTTTTAAAGCGATTTGTGCCCATAAGTCACAAACAAAACCGTTAGCAGCTGCCTCCATTGATGCTTAACGCGCATGTCCCACGTGGCCCTTGATGTCCGGCGTCAATGCGATTATTGTCATCGCGAGGCAGTCCATGCGCGCCGCGATCGCGTCGACTTTGGTCACTATTAGGGCAGCAAACGTAAACACAAATGACATCAGGCTTCTATGATCCATCCCTGACGACAGCGTCACGAGACGAGCGGCGAATGAGGTTTACATTGCGGGGCTCTGGTGGTGGATGGTATTTCGAACTTCGCGCACGCGCAGGAACAAACATTGCGTCAAACAAATAAGTCACGAGACTGGACCTGTAACCAGCGCGTCGATCAGTGTGCAGAGATGTCACGTAAGCGAAACGCAGTGTTTGCAAGAACAACACACAAAGAAGCACGTGGCTTGACATGTCCGTTTGGACGCGGACACACGTATACATGCATAGTCGTGGCCAGAGGGGTCCATTCCCTCCTACATTTCTAGCATATCTTGTCGTTTCGTGCTTCGAGAGGCGGTGTCCCAAACCAAATACTGTTTTTCGCTTAATGTCATAATATTTGGCCCCTTCCTGCACGTGTGCTCGGTCCTGTTTGTGAGACGGGTGGCGCGACCCTTCAAAATCGGATCCCTTACTCGACTGACCCGAATCGAGACTGCTCGCTGCAGCACGCTGCTAGAACTCGGAAGGGCGATGAAGTAAAGAGCGATATGACAGACAAGCACAGTCGAAAAAAGCTCATGATTAAGACAATAACAAGTAAAACACCGCGCCAGTGGCCACTTTGTTGAAAAGGGACTTTAAGGGTAAGAATCAACACTTGGGCGTTCTGTTTGCTTAGCGTCGTCGAAGGCGAGACGGTCAAGATCTATAAAGAAAGCTGCGCCGATTGAAATTAGCCTCGGTGGATGCACGTTTATGCAACTGGGAGAAGAAAAGTATCAGCTACTGTTCAAGTAAAAGAAACGTCGTCTAAACCAAGTGCGATTCGTTACAGGAGCAATACATAATCGTCGAATTTCAATAGTATTCGTTTGAACTAGTTTTCAGTCGGTCGCAATTGTTGACGAGACACAATCCATTGTTTCGCATAAATCGACACAGTGGCCACGTGGTTTGTGACAGAACAAGCGGCTTGTAGTGTCCAATCCTGGGGCTCCCATTGGCCAAGAAAGCCGGGAGAGGGCCAATGGGGCCCTTTCGATTCGTGGCTGGTGGGGCTCTAGCAAACTTGAACCAATATTTTACTATCAGTCTCGTGGCCAAGCTACCATGAATTAGATAATCTAGTTAGAGGATAAAGCAGGAGGAACGAAGCGTAAACGGTTTGTTTGCGGGCGTGTGGACAATGGGCCAAGTATCCGTTTGGTTTCACCAAAGCTTGTTTTTCATGTCAACGCGAACGTCAACTGAACAATCAAATGCCTGCACAAGCGAACGGAATTGTTTGCCCGCCATAATCGCCGTTTGTTATCGAACAAAGGTCAGAAGACAGAGACAAACGGGTCACGTGATCATTTTATGAGTCGCCGTCGTCGTCACAGCGACTGACGCGGACCAATCGCGCGCGCTTCGCACACGGTCTCCTGCAGCGTTGAGAGACCGAACAAGATTGGATCTCGTTTTGAAAAGGACAGGGCGACACTTCAAAGGTGTTCCACTGGGAACAGATGCAATCAAAAGGCAGGGTGGTATTTTCTTGTTTTTGGAGAAGGTAGCGCAGCGGTCAGTACAATGCGAGAAACCGACACGTAGAGCGACGTGGCGCGTTATACTAGGCGCCATTTTGTTTAGGCAACTTTTCGATTGCAGCATTTAATTTTTTGCTTTCACGGGGTGGGGTGAAAGAAGACAATATGCACATTTTTTTTTGTAGAAACAGAAACCACTTTGAATGTATGTTTTATAAGAAAAACTTACTGATACCGGTTTTCAAAATATTACCATTAAACATTTCTGAACAACTAACAAACAAAACTATTTTTTGTATCACTATCTTTTTTGCATTAAAAAAATGAGAAGACATATCGAACAGAGGCCGGCTAAGCGGGAGATAGAGAGCGCGCCACAGATGCTGCTAAGCTGGGTTCGAATCCCGGTCGTTCCACACCGACGACTTAAAAAAGGGTACTTGCGGTCTTGTCCAGCCTCGTGCTCGGCACTGGATTAGAACAAGGGAAAGCTTCACGCGCGGTTCTGCCATTCCCTGCGAAAGTGCCCCCGTGGCCCACGGCACAGAGTAAACGGAAATGGGCGCCGCTGGCCACTCGCGACACCCCAAAGCAGTGGTTCCCAAACTTGTTCGAGTCGTTACCCAAAGCAAGGGAGCAAGTAGGTCTTATTACCCTCAATATTTAGCAGTGATCGCTCATAATATAGAACATTGTGGTTTTGTTTCCGCATTACCCTCCGAAGAATCGCATATTACCCCCGGGGGGGTAATTTATCCCCAGTTTGGGATCCACTGAGTCAATCAAATTTTCTTTCTATATCGAAAAAAAGGCAGTGACAAGGGCATGTTAACTTTTGAGCCAAAACCTCGTGGAAAGAGAAACTAATGGCAGAGTCCCTTGATGTTAATCCTGAACCCAAAAAAGGTTAATCACCAAGAAACTTGCTCACGTTTACTCGTCGCTTCCAGTTGTACCTTCTGTGTAAGTTTGAACCTGCGAAATTGCTCGTATTTTCTGATGATGTAAAGGGCACAACTGCAGATGCAGCAATATTAACATTTTAAGCTAAGCTTTTTTTATTTGCAAAATAAAAGCAAGCTTATAAAAAAAAAGAATTAAAAAAGAATGCAAAAACATTTTGTTGTTTAATAACGCTGTAAGATTGTAACATTTCGTGGGTGTGAAATTGTTCTCGTGTTAATTTTGACAGACAGATTTGTTCTAAACGTCTGACGTGATGTAGAGACAACGTGGAACAGCACGTTTGCAGCGGTGGTTCAGAGGTCGATGCTTGTGCTGATGGCTCCTTTTTTATCAGGATTTACGGCAAGCGTTTTGTGCTACCTTCGCAATTTTGCACAAACCATCTCTTCTTAATACATCCCCAGTTCTTAGGTCCGTTTACGGAGAAACTTTGATAACTACCTTACAGGAGTCAGGTACTCCCTTAAGAAAATATTGACCTAACATTTTTTCCAATCTTATGCCCCAACGAAACAAAATGTGATTGACATCAGCCCTTCGACCCTCGTCAAGCTTGCAGCAAAGCACTTTTGAGCAGTTCTTCCGATTAAGGATCCAAGGTAGCATGGGACAGCCTTTCAGTATGAAATCGAATAAAGACTTGTTAATGAAACGTTCAGAGCAAAGTTATCCTAAAGGCAGTCGCTCCAACAAACGTCCTGTCGTTCATACTGAGGAGAAAGCAATGGCCAGCAAAACATTGTCGATCTTTAGGCTCATCACGGTGTACACTGCATTCATTTCAGAAAAAGCAGCAAGACATGGCAGTGGAAACACGTTTGTACAAGATCTCGGGTAATGTGTTTGAACGACGCAAATTGTTCGCCCGCACGAAGACATTAGCGACCGCACCGAAACAAAACAAGGTTTAACAATCGTGTTGTTGGAAGAGTTGGTGATGACAGCTCTGAACACAGTTGTCTGGGGCGATAGAAAATCAGCATTTTCAGAAAATTTGGCGTCGGAGGTGTTATTCGCAGATGCGCGTGTTCATCGCGGCCACGCCTAATGACGTAACAGAAACAACTTACGGTGCGTTTTTTCCAGGACTAATGAGCTGAAATTCAAATTTCAGCCACCGGCTCCAAAATCCAGAAGTTTTTGGTTCCGGATCCAGAACGATTTGGTCCATGGAACACTAAAAACCACTGAATTATTTGTACCACTCACTGACCCATCAAACTATTTCGGTGAAACTGGAACCCAAAATTCAAGCTCCGGCTACACCATCCAAAAGATTTTTGGCCCCAGCTCCAGCCATCCAAATTCTCGGGTTCCGGTTCCACACCCCTGTTTTTTTTCCACACCCCTGTTTTTTTTCACACCCCTGTTTTTTTCCTAGTGCTTCTGGTTTTGTTCCGGCGATTTTTCTGCGCAAGCACCCTGGAATCCTGGGGAATGCCGAAGCGCAGTTTTGCGCCATTTCCAAAGCGGTGCGTGCTTTTGTTTTTGTGCAGGTCAGGGTTTCTTAAACCTGGGGCCCGTGAACCCCGTAGAGGTCCGTTAATGTGTTTCAGGGGTCCGTGAACCAAAATCTAATCAAGAAAATCCGCAAATTTATATCCGCCCATTTGCGCCATTACTCAGCGTAATCGCACCACAACTGTAGTCTGACATGCACCTCTAGGCCTAATGCGGTGAGTCCAGTACCACCTTCGTGATGTAATAGTACCACCTTCGTGATGTAATAGTACCACCTTCGTGATGTAATAGTACCACCTTCGTGATGTAATAGTACCACCTTCGTGATGTAATAGTCGACACTGCCCACGGAATTTTCTGCTAAAACTTTGCACGTGCATTGACGTGAGCAAATAACTAGTACATTTCGTTCATGTGTAGGTCGTCTATTGCTTTGTTCATTGTTTAGAGTATTTGGGGGTCCGCAAAAAATGAACATATCACTTGGGGGTCCGCGAGACGGACAAGTTTGAGAAAGACCGACAACTTTATAGCGCGTCGAGCGAAAAGGACAAGTTTAAAGCAGCGCGACCGGCATGTCTCTTGCACGAATGACGGGATGACTGACTGCTGCGTATTTGCTTGGCGTGGGTTGCCCAACTCCATTTTGTCGAAGCCTGTGCTCGAAATCGTTTTCGTCGTCGCGAATTTCACCAGAGCAGAAAGAATTAAACGATAAAAAGGCGGCAGTACGCCAAAGTGTGGTATGAAAAGCCGGCTATGTTGCTGCAAAGTTCTTAACAGGCCATTGCTTTTGGTATTTAACCATCAAGTGACTTTAGGTTCATCCAAAACTAAGTTGTTATAAAAATGTTGGTAGAAGACAAAACAAAGACCGTTCAAGCACTATGAAAATATAACGTTTTTCCAAAACGTAGAGATCTTAGGCTTTTTGAGGCGTTGTCATGCCAACTCGAATTTTTTACGCTCCGTTAATTACTTTTTTAGATAAAACCTTCGCAATCAATTCCAATGGTGTACCATCTTTTAAAATATCTGTTCAGTAAGCGATATCACCTCGACCCAGCAAAAAGTTGAAGAAAAGAAAACCTTTACGACGCTACCCGGCAGGAATACGCCAGTAGGCTTGATCGATAGTCTGAATGTCGCCAGGTGACGTATCGGGCACGGTCGCAGCAGTTACCTCGAGTTACAGTTGGAAACACACACTGCGACGCGGCTTGCAAGACATTTCGCGAGTTAAACTCCTCCGAACAGTTCTACTACAGTAAAAGCCTGCTAAGAGATTTTATCAGACAGCAAAGGCTGAAGCCAAACATCATTCCAGACTTTGTTTAAGCAAACGATTTGGATCGATTGGGATTCAGATCCAGAATCCCTTTTTGTTCGTTTGGTCGTAACGCCTTATCACGTGATCGACTGAATCTGAGAAAATAGATTCAATTGATTTCAAACACTAAATTACGAAACACCAGGTTTTGGAGCAAAATGGTCTCGGTTCGAATCCAAATCTGTCTATTTGAACAGAACATCAGCTAGTTGGCAAAAACTGCGATACAGCGTCTTTCGATGGCCAAGGGTAAGAACCATAAATAATAAACGAAGCTGCATCTTCACTTAACAAACTGCTTACAAAGAATAGTAATTGCAGTAACATTACGCTACACGGAATGGATCGCAATGATCTGAAACTATTTTTGCAAAACAAAGACCAAGGCAGGTAGGATTGCTTGTCGTTTTTACCATGCAATGGATATAATTATTCCCAACGTATGGCATTGAAGTACAAAGCTGACCCATTTCAAGGCCGTTGAAGCCAGCACACGTGCTTGACGCCCATGTTCAGCAAACGTTTTCTAAACAGTTTGATTTGAAATGTTTTACAAGCGTTCGCGCCAGACTTGGGGTAAGTTGGGATGTAAACGTCAAATGAAACGTATGTATAAGACAACCCAAAGCAGAACCGTTTTTTTCACCAATAAGACCACGCCCGTAGCCACGAGGAGCATTCGGGGGCAGTGCCACCCCAAATTTTGTGCCCAGAAAAATGTGATGAAAACGAAAATCTTGCCCCCTTAAAATTGTAATCCCTCTCACACCTTAAAACTGGTCTACGAGCCTGAATAACACGCTTGAACACAACGAAGCTGCTACCGAAATTCGGGAGAGCATTCTGTTATAGGTTTTTGCTCTTCAATCGCGATCATGAAAAATGTGGTTTATGTCAAAAAAGTGATTTTACTTCAGCAGTAAATTTCATTTCCAGCAAAACTCGAAGATGAAAACAGCACATTCGTCTCCGAATACTGCCGCACGTTGCAAACTGCACAGGACTAAAGTTTTCACAAGCGCGTTTGGATGTGCTGTAAAGATAACAGAAGAAGCTGTTCCGCGAAACGCCTGCACCTAATTTTTGCGTTATTTCGTCTATAGTTACAAACGTTGTTGTCCTCAGCAATTTTCTTAAAACCTCGGCATTAAAAAGAAATTCTACTGTTGTTGTCGAGGACAACCATTGGCTGACTCAAACGTTGCAGTCAAGCGTGACCAAACACTCTGGTCAGTGATAATCATATGAGCTATAAATTCATGTTTAGGGGTTTTATAAACGTTCTCTGGCTAGGTTGGTATTTCTTTACGCGAGGGATTCCCAACCTTTTTCTGAAAATGTACCTCTACAGCATTTCGACAGATTAGCATGTACTCCTAAAATTTCTTATGACAAAAAGGCTGAGCAAAATAATAACAATACACGGAGTTTTTAATAGAACTTTTCTATTTTAGAATATTTGGAATCAAATAATATACAAATATATTTTCTTTCTATTGATAACCTTAAATATATAATTTCAGATAGGAAAATATACCCTAAGGGGTACATGTACCCCATAAACCCCTGCTTTAAGCAATATAAAAGAAAGGAAGACAACCAATGACAACGACAAGTTCAGTATTCCATTTCAATTATTTTCGTTTTTTTCTTAGACATAACGTATATTGTACTTTTTATTGCAGCAGTTTTTAATCATGAATAATTTTTTTTCTGGAAACCGGAGCTAAAACAGGAAATGAAAAAAAGGGCGGAAGTCGAGCCTAGAAATAGTTGTTCAACGTTATATTCCAGGCGCGGAACAACGTCGCCAGGTCCACGACGAAGCAGCAAGATCAGCATAGTTGGAAGTAGAATCCAGTAAGGAAGAGTAAATTACGTTTAGTTCATTCTGCAAAGCCCAAACGCGAAGCCTGAATATAATTCGCTGCTGTGGCTGCGTCGAAGCAAACAACAGGATTGTCTGAAACGTCGTGATTGTATTTTTGAGACCAAACGTTTATTAGCCCTTGCATCGTGTTGCACGAAAAAGGTCTACCTCGTCTACGGCTTGATGAGCAAAAAAAGCTTCTAGTATGGACTTTAAATACCTTCAACACACAAAAAACACTATCGACCTTATTGAGCCACACGATTGCAAAACGACCAAACCTTCCGAATTAGCTGACGAGTTTACAAAACGCCCATTTCTTTCTGTATTTTGTCCAGAACGGACTTTTGTTGCATTTCATCAGTTCTTTTGTTTTTTCAGTTTTAAAAAAAGCTGCTGCCGCAATAAATCTAACAGTATTTTCGTGAACAGATAAGCGGAATGTTCGACCTGCTGAAGCAGTCGTCACTCCAAGTCAGCAACAAGACTGATGGCTGCTGATCGTGCAACAAGCCATCATGGTTGCAACTGCGGACAAAAGTTGCGAAAGAAGTAACGGAGATTTCCGGAGAATGGTCGACAGTACTGCGTTTTTTTTGAAAGATGCGTCAAACAGAATAATCGGTTCGCGAGAAACGGTCTTTGAGAAAAAATTCCTATTGCTTGTCTCGAGCCGGGAACACAACATAATTGTAAAGAATAACGCAGGAGATTATTTTGTGTCTTCAACAAGAGCTCGTAGTTTTTCCTGATTTTTATTTTATACAATAAATATTGTTATTTTTGATGTCAAATAAAATTCAATTTTGTTTTTAATGCAAGCGACATTTCCATTTTTTTTTACTTTTTAATTTTCATACGGTGGTTAGAAATTTTTTTTATTTTTAATTCTGATGGTAATCAGCATACCGATTAGAATCAATTTGCCGCCGGACAAAATTCAAGCTTTTCCAGAGATGCCAATCATTTAATGAATAAAAAAAACTTAAATTGAACTCACCAATATTTCCATCACGACAGTTAGCGCATGTGGTTATACAGGTGGACCACAAATAGATTATTTTGAAATTATCGCAAACACTACAACGTTGTAAAAGTATCTGCAATAGCAACAACAACCATCAGAAATCAAACACAAAGTACCTCGCTGCAAAAGCAGCAACAAGTCGAACCCCCCACAAACACTTTATCGTCATAAGTACGCGTGTGTGACGAGACAAAGCAACAATCTACACACAGGTGCAGCTTACGGCCGGTTTATATGAGATGCGACGTGTATTCTAATCTTGGTTCATATTTGCCGCGGGCTGATGAGCATGAAGAACAAACTGTTGGTGATAAGACAGTGTCGGACGTCTGGGCGGGATGCTGAGTGGAATTTCACAACATTCCTTCCTTATTCTCGTTTACGGTTCTTTCGTCAAAAGTTAAAAAAAAAATTCCGTGCGAAAGCAGTTGGGCTGCCCTTCCCCCCTCCTCATTTTTTAAGCTTCCAGTTGCTCTTTTTCCAAAATACTTGGAACTGTTTTTTATCTCAAAATATGCCTGACCTTCGTATAATAACGTCACGAAAGCACAATGGACTGACAGAGAAAAACTAGACGTGAAGGTGCGCTGACATGAAATGGTGGTGCAAGATCTTCCGGCGACCCCCTGGATTCTTTCCAGCGTAGCTCGTGTAGTCCGTGAATCAAACGTAATTTCGCAAACTCTTGTGCATTTTGGGTTGAATCGCGCGTCTCCGTGGAACGCGCAGGCCTCACCGGCAACAGCGCATCGCACGTCAGTGTTTTCATATAGTTTACCGCTCCCGCTTCGTCGATGGTGGTTAAAAGGGAAATTCGCCATTTTGTCGCGATCCGGGCCATCTTGGCCACGACCGCCGCCGGAGCCAGAGACGAAACAACCCGTGAACGTGAAAATCAAGCGGAATCTCTGGAGCTACGCGGTGCATGGTAATGCGTGCATGCTGGCAATTCAACAGGCAAACAAACGTTAAACCAAGCTTTTCTGAAAACTCCAATCGCGCGTTCTTTTGCGGCGAAAGGTGAAGCGCACCCGACCCCAGCCATTAATTTCCAGGACGTCCGGCGCTCGCAACCGCGGCATGCGAAGAGCAAACAACATGGAGTGCCCAAGTCGGTACGAACCAGTCGCCCCGTGGCACTGCCGTGTATCCACGTGAATCGTACAGGGACAAACAATTTAGAACCGACCTTCAACGGCACAGTTCACTGTGGCGCAATGACCCAGAGTTACCCGCAGCACAATCCAGCAGGAAATACTAGTCGAGCGTCTGTTTCACAGGACCATGCATGGTGGGAAATGTGGGGAATTCCGCGAAAAGGCCCGTACAAGACCTTTGATTTGTGGGAAAATGTCATTGTACGAAAAGCAGTGGACTGGCCTGGTTGACGACTGTGCTTCTCGTACGGAGTGTTTGAACGGCCGGGACATGAGACAGGTTCCGCAAAAAAAATAGATTTTTGATTTTTAATTTTTCAATTCAACCAAGAACCCAAGAAATATTCGATTTTGACCAATTCGCTGGTAAGCTGGATTGGAACAACGCTTCTTGGAAAAAGAGACGTTGAAGTTTCGTTATTTGCCGGACAAAAACAGTAAACGCGTCAACCGGCGGACGCTCTTTGTGATATATAGAAAAAAACAATCTTGTCATCTCTAACTAACAAAAATCTGTCACTCCGGCAGCTTTCACAACGGTTCAAAAAAACATGCAGTTTCGAACCGTTGGCATGGAAACTCGAAAACGTTGAGACATTGTGGTTGCCACAAACATTAGGTCCTCACAAAACAGACGACACAAAGGTGCAGGCGAAACTGTGGTGGCAGCCTAGCAATGGCGACGAAATGTTTTTTACAGGGCATGTTTCGTTTGGTGAGGGATTTATTCGTAGAAAAGGATGTTATGTGATGGTAGGTTGTGCTTCGTGAGAGATGCTGAGAAGTGAAATTGCTATAGTGGCGACGAAGATGTTGTGCCCAGGAGATACCGAAGTCGTAAAAGTTATCGTGGTTATGATCATAGGCGTAGCCAGGGCGCCATGGCCCCATTTTTAGTATATTTAGTCATTTTGTGCTTTGAGAAGCGGCGTCCCAAACAAAATACTGTTGCTCGCCTAAATCAAACATTTTGGTCCCCCAAAATGATTTTTGGCTGGCTACGCCACCGGTTATGATATATTTATGGTAAGAGATGCTGTTGTGATGAAATGTTAGTGTGGCTGACCTTGTAAAAAACACTTTCTGTAATAGCGTCGCGGAGAATGCCTGCTGTGGTATGCGTCGAGGAGAGAAAATGCCGGTCGAGAGACACGTCGAGAATCGAAGCAGAATGATGTTGGATGATACAAATNTTTCCGTGGCGTGGGGACCATTGTGACGAAAGCAAGGGAGGCGAGAAATGCCACGGTGACAATTCACAGCGAGACAAAACCCCTTTTACTTTTATTCAGTTGCTTTTACGTACGGAATGACATGACAACAAATGATGTACAATTACTGTACGTGGTTGACTAGTCCAGTGGCGTAGCCAGCCCAAAATTTTTTAGGGGCTAAATCTTTTGACTTGAAGTGAGCAACAGCGTTTTGTTTGGGACACCGCCTCTCAAAGCACAAAATGACAAGATATGCTAGAAAGTTAGGGGGCATGGCTGCCTTTCCCTCCCCTGGCTACGCCTATGTTGGCTACATCGAAATAACAAAGGTTTTTAATCACGTTCTATTCGTTATTTTCTAATTCTACCCGATATGAGTTGCATTATACGCAGGTGCTGGTGAGGTGCCGACAGTGCGTTATATTCTGTGAAAGCCTGCGAAACTGACAGAAACAGAAAAGGCTTTGATTCCGGGATAAAGCTTGCGCGCGCAAACCTGAGCACGTTTCCGCTTACAAGCGGTCGCTTGTTCCAGGAAAGCTCCGTTGCCAGGCGCCGTTTCAAATCTGAACCGATGCCACAAACGCACTTTTAACACGCAGCTGTTCCACTGCACGTAACGCAGCATGCGCGGCATGCCAGTGACAATAACAGGTAAGTCTTGTTCGGTCGAAACGGATACAAGCGTACGCGTCGTCGCTGTCATTGAAGATGAACACTTCGCCTGCAAGCCCTGTTTGCCGTGCGGTTTCCCACCAGGCTTCGATAAAGCTATTTTTAACCACAATATTGCAGCAGATGTCAACATCAACATTAGTCGTGGAAAGGTTTGTACTCGGAACGCAGCATTCGGTGCCTTCCATACGCGACGTAATTGACGAAATCGAAGCTCGGCACAGGCGTCCTATTTCGCGGTGCTTTCAGCAAACAACCATGAGCTTCTGATATGGTCTATTCGTGATTAGAACAAATTTATTAAATGGCAATTTCATTTCATTCGCACGTTAATCATTGATATCCGAATGAACAAGGTCGTAACAAAGCACTGTGCGCAATTATTATTACAAACAATTTCTTTCTACGATTTCCCACTCAAACTAGCGAAAGTATTTAGCGACGGGCTACACTGCCAGCGTGGAAACATTTGCTGCTGGCTTACGTACCGGCACTATTCTTTTGAATGTCGGCAGCAAATCCGATTCTTCGTCTCGATCTGTCATTTGTCAGAGCGAACTCTGCACAAGTCGGAAACGTCAAAGTCGATTTCGAGCCCGATGCGCAAATCACAAATATCGATTTGAAGCTCGGCACCGAGACGCTAAGTTGCTGTTGAACAAAGACAAGGCCCAGGTGGTTGCGCGTAATCGCTTCTTGGATTTTTAAGGCAGCCGCTACACCCGACAAAGACACGCAATTGCACTTCAGTTTGCCTTGGAACCTGGGTTTAGTTTTTCGACCATTTTCCGGTCATAAACCGAAATTTTTTTGAAATGCCCGCAAAAAATTAGGCCTATTCGGTCATAATGTCAGAAAATATAGACTTAGTGAATACTGTTATGGTGAGTTTCAATACTGTTATGGGAAAAATGACCAAAATGTCTCAGCGAAAAAAGAAACCCAGCTTGGAATGGAAAACACGCAATCCCAAATGGCATCAATGGACGTGGCAATGAGATAGGGATAAGGTTTGATGCACCCCCCCATAAGTTTTTATCAGAAGCAGAAATAAACACGTTTGTTTGCTGCCAGCTACGCGGGAAGTGTCCAAAGAATTGTTACCGGTGTTTACAAAATCAACGTTGGTAGAGACGAGAGCCTGGTTTGAGTGGAGTGCAGACGACGCTTTTTGTCAAACTCAGCACAACACAGCGGTTGGATACTCGGCTGCATTTTGCAGAAGTAAAATTACTGAGTCTTCAAGAAAACCTACGAGAAGACCCGCGCAGCGCAATACGCCGGTGAGAGAATGTCGACGAGCGCATTGAAGCTTCGACTGTTTCCTGCTCGGGTTACTTGGGTGTAGTGACCGATGGTAAACCCGGCACCCGGATACCAGCGCACAACACAAACGGGTCCGAAGTCCGCCGTGGATTTTGCAAGCGTCTGGCAAAGCGGCGACACGGCATTGTTTTACAGAAAGGGAACTGAAAATAGCTCCCGCTGGCATGAGCTTCTTACGTATGGTGTCCCTCAATAGATTTCTTTTAACGTTTACACAAGCTTTCTCTCTCAGTACACAGTACATTGCACTCTGAAGGCCATTAAGCAAGCACTTCACTTCACAAGGATTCGACCAAAAAACAGCGCGAAGCCTTGACAGGCGTTGAAATGCTTGCTGCAAGTAACGATGCAAATCGACCTGCACCGAGATGGTCGAATCACGGCTGGTTATAAAAAGAACGCGTCGGAAATACACTTCAAAAGCGCTTGCGCTTGATTTCTTTCGTTCAAGGCTTCTGCTGAGAAGTGTTGTGTTGCAACTGCAGCCCACATGCATCATAAAGCGCTGTTTGTTACGTCACTTACTGCGGTTTTCTAAAGCCACGTTGAAAACACTGTTGTTGGTGCTGCTTAGCACAATGCTGCCCTTTCATCATGCTGTGCTTTTGTTCGAGAAATTCTTTCGCAAAAAAAGCAATAGATTCTTCAGGAAAATTTTAGTCGTTCAAACTCTGGAGCGACCACAGCACCTCCGATCAAAACAGAAAACCACACGTTTCCTGAGGTTTGCTTTTGAAAATAGCAGCGGAATAAGTAATGTTCACTTGCTGTTTTTGTTTCGTTAATGCCAACCCACTCGCTCGTACGCGCGAGGTCCCGATTGCGCAAGAAACGTCTGATCTACATGTTTCCGTTTATTCGCAAAGCAGGGAGATGGTGAAGTTCTTTCAAAAGATTTCTCGAGCGAAGATGGATTCTTTTCACAGGCTTTTCAAGTTTAAACTTTAGTTATCGGCTGTAACTTTTCATTATGATTAAGTCTGAAGCGGTTCATCTGATATCAAACTGTTCGGCAACGACGCTCATCATGTCACACGTGGCCATCAACTCAGACCACATTCTTTTTGGCCCTTTGAAAACCAGCTGTACCGTCATTACTTCAAAATAAGGAAACGCACAGTGTTATGCCACACTTAACATGAAGTCCAATATATCGTCAACACTCAACAGGTTTTACCGTGTAGTTTCTTGTCGGGTGGGTGACAGCTGATAAGTCACAAAAATGTTAACGAGCCCAGCACTTTCTCACAAACGGCCACAATCCAATCAGAAAGTTACCACGGTAAGTGATTTAACATCCAGCGCGTATCGGTCGGTGGTGCAGGTGCGTTGAGTCGAGCAATTATTTCCAATTACGCACAACGTCTTGTGTACCAAGATGTACAGCGCAAGTGGGAACCAGTCTTTATACGAAAACATTGCTTACGGCTGGGCACCATGGCAGCCCTGAGCGCGGTTGACTGGCCACTGTCGAGGTCAAATTGGCGTTTTTGAGCACGCCTGCGAAAACTTCAATGATCAACAATCTAGTGAAGAAACTCGCTAGTAAATATATTCCACCTTTTCTATGCATTGTGTGTTTTTCAGTCTTGACGACAGTTTGTGAGAATATGAAATCGCTGCCGGCACTCAAACGATTTGTTCAGCGGCATTTGTGTTATTATATGAAAAACTGACTGAAAACCTTGTAGGAGAGAAAAGCTGGGAGTGTGAAGCAAAACAATTTGTGCTTTGCAGGCTTGCAACGAAACTTAACGAAAGCCCAGTCTTGCATAGGGGTAAAAACAAAGCTTCCAATCAACTTTCTCAAATGAAAGGATTCTTTAAAACGAAGCGCGGAGCAAGTCAATCTGCCTCGAATTGAAAAACACGAACAGTCGAACAAACTTCGCCCAACTGTGACGTAACGAAGCGAACGGAAAAAAACAAGGCGATTGTAAAAGCTGCGAAACAATCGCGGGCGAGCGAAAACACGTTTACGCGAGGGCCCGCGACGAACTGCGGCTGTTGTTGTTGCGCCATGCGTCCTAAGCGAGCAGGCTCAGGAAGAAGCGGACCGGCTGTTGATTGGCGACTTGCTTTTTAAAACAGGAAGACAACGCCAGGCTCAAACCGCTAATCTCCAGCTAAAGGTGATTTGCGTTTACAGTATATATATATATATATGCTCGTCGAGCAATGCCATGGCAAGCCACAACAGCCAGTCGCATTTCGCTGCTGTTACGGCTTCGCTGACAAACTTTCCCTTGCCTATTTCGGGCTTTGGCAAAGCCGCTGTGTGTTTTCGAACAATCCCAGCAGTGCGAGCAACTGGACCGGTATGAACCCGTTCATGAGATTCCATCCAGGCCAATACAGACAAGGTACGCGCATGAGTGTCGCTGGTTGCAAAACGTGTAAAAAGATAATAACGATTTCTATTTGAACAAGCCGCTTTGCATAGTTGATGATGCCTGCCTGATAGGCGAAATATATGTTCTTCTAAGATCTTAGTGTTTGATTTTTGGCTGGGAAAAGGTGCCTTTCGACAGACAACAACGGCTTGACGCTTAAAACATCATTGTACGCGGGCAAGCCACAATACTTTTCAGTGGTTACTTCCCTAAGTTGATGGTCCACCTTGGGACACGTCGTGAAAGCCACTCAGCTCTGGTGCGTATTTCAGTGTACAAGGTTTTGGCAACGACGTTGGTAAGTCATCGACAACTGCGCGCCAGGCACACTGTAGGCGCAAACCTGCTTTCGCTGAAAACTAAAGTATGTCACGTTGTTTCATGTGCAGCGTTTACTTTACATGGTGTCAACGTCAGTTCAGTTTTGTTTCTAATCGGTTTCTGTGCTCTTTCCGCGAGCGGTCTACGGCGCCCTTCTCGGCTTGCCCTGCGCCGTGGGCCAGAAGTCCTCTTTCATGGCGGATGCTACATTGGTGGCGAGTTAACGGCAGCGCCGCGCGTGGAGCTTTTCTTTTCACCGACCCATTAAAGTCGAGCACAGGGCTTCTTCGTCAGAATCAACACGTCTGAAAAACTCTGACTGAATCAGACCAGATGGCTGAATTTCGAAAATCACACATTCATACAAAGCGAAACGTGGTGGCCTTGTGAAGTCGTGCAAGAAACAATAACATACCAACCAATCGTTTAAACGAAACCATTAGTTGATGTGTTATTTTTTCTACTATTACAAAACTTTCTCATGGCAAAAAAACACCTCAAAAAACATTTGACTCAAGCTGAGTAGGAATAGTATTAACAAATTTCATGAAGTTTACAACGAAAATATATTCGAAGACATTGTTTCTTGGCAAAAGAGTTTGATAAGTCCTCACATTCCATGCAGTCAGTCCAGCACAGCACGTTCCCATCATTCTTGGTGGAGAAATAGCAGTCGCTATAGCAACCACTGCGCTCTTACGCCCCCTCGCAAACTGACTTCGACGAGAAAGTTAAGTCTTTCAACCACACCGCATTAAGCGCCAGGACAGCCGATTGCAACAGCGCCTCTGACATGACTTGGTCCCAATCCTCGCATCCAATTTACAGCCTCTTCGCGCCCAAGCCATTGGCTTCATGGATTGGCGTCATCCATTACTGACCTGCCAACTATTTCCGTTCGGCAAGTTCAGGATTTTGAAGTGTCCAATCACGCAAATTGGCAACTGCGCTTGGAACTACGCGATTAAATTTAAAAAAGGAAACGGACCACGGTCGGATTTGATGTTAAGGAGCAGGACTTGTCGACCAGACGTGAACTAAGGATAGCGCGAAGTGGAAAAGCACTTCGCTCTAATCTGGATAGACGCGGCTCAACGGTTTCTCCGACGGCACCGCATCGGCGATAGCGTCGCGCGTGAACGCGGCGCAACGGCGAAAGCATGATGGCGGGGCGAAACAAAGAAGTGAACTCAGGGACGCACGCATTAGAGCGCTGCCCGGCGTACTGGCCGTTTGCATTTGTTTATGTTTGAACCGGAGCGAAAAGCACGTGATGCCATGAATTATGTTCGCAGCAAAACAAGTGACCTGTGGAGGGACTCGTTTTTCAGCGTCAAGCGTCCATTGCAGCAACGCGCCGGTCTTTGTTTTGATTTTGTGACGAAACAGTCAAAGCGTTTAAATGCAATTAACAACGTCACAATAGGCGTTTGTTGACTCAGCCCTGCTTGTCACTGCGTGGGTTTCCTCTGATCTGATATGCAAAGGCCGGAAACGCTGTTATGTCATGCTTGTCTATATGGAAAAACAGGCAAATTCACACATTTTGCGACGCAGGATGAGTTTTTTTAAGAACAAAAACTGTCCTGCGCTGCGTACAAACTGTGTCCCGAAAACACACCGTCAACCCTTTCAAAATCCTTTTGGTCGACTTTGATTATGACGTCAAACTTGTGATGACGTCAATCTTGCGCATTCGCGCAGGAGGTACTCCGCCCACCACGGCATCGACGTCATGGTGAAGTTACGTCAAAACAGGAAAAGCTACTGCGGTGTGTTGCTGCCTGTGAAGTCCAAGACAAACGAAGAAGCTCAATTGAATTGGGAAGGAATCCCTGGTGTTTGACCATTATTGCCATCCATGTGCTTTTGGTATCCGCGCCACGTCAATGAGATGGACAGCCCTGCTCTTTTGGAATACCTTACCTCAGGGTTTTTTTCAAGGTGTTTTAGGGACCCGAATCGGGTCCCCAGCATTGAAAATCGGGTCCCTAGAATCAGAGAAATCGGGTCCCTACAGGTCCATACTGGGTATCTAACATTTTCCTTAAAAAAACCTGCCTTACCCAATCAACGTTCTGACCAACATGTACGCGACTGAAGAAGAAGAATTGAACTGGGATGAAAGCGTGATACTGACACGAAACATCACCAGCTGGCTGCTGGGTTTGCCACAAGCCGTGAATGGACGGGCTTGGGCAGAAGTGGCCAAGGAGGGCCAGTGACTCGAAACGACCGCACGTTGTCCTTTGTGCCCAGGACTCGCCATCGTCACGGCGCGTCTTTGTGAACTGAGCGCGCTTCTACTATGACCATAAAACTGGCTAAAACGAACAATGGCGAGAGCGCAGAAAATAACGGTCGTGCTCGTTTGAAGGGCTGCGCTCGCGGATAAAGTCTTCCGCTGGGGCGGAACGGCAGCGGACAACTTTGACCAATCTGGTCAACATTAACGGACAAAAGTAAACATTTAGCCTTTCGCAGCCCCACCCCCCACCATACTGTATTTGTTCCAACGTATGGAAGGCGTAGCGAAAGGATGAGCGCTGCGAAATGGCAGGACACAAGTGTGGCATCAACCAACCAAAGGCCCAGTCGGACGAATGTCTTGTAAAAGCCTCAATCGCTGCGCAGCTGCTTCCAGATTCTAGACTTGTGGCTTTTCAGAGCGTAGCATGAACCACAAAGTATGCAATCAGTAGAAGAAGAGACGTATTTCTGGGTTTTGGGGAAGCAAAAGCTTCTTTAACTTCATACACCTTTCTTTATTTGCTCAAGGTCAACTTCTCTGTCTTTCCAAACCCCGTTACATGGTTGGTTGACATCCATGATCTTTCACCAATTCTATGTGAGACAGTGACAACCATTTTTGCCTCAGTTTTATTCTAATTTCCACTGACAGATAGTTACTTTTAGCATGATGGCTTTTTGCATTGTTTCTGCTTATTAGCTGAATCACATGAAACAATGAATCTTTCTACCTCTCCTCCATGCCAGTGCCATCGGGTGTCGCTAATGCTCAGCCCCGTGTTGCTCAAGTTCGCTTTCGTTCTCGGGAAAGCATATGACGTGTGTTTGACCTCAATCGACCTTTTTTCATTCGTCCCATTACTTCTACGTTTATTTTCGGGCGCGACAAAGATCGCATAGAAACGCAAAATAAGTAAGCGAGACTTCGTCCAGCTTCGGTTGTGAACCGAAGCGAAACGCTTACATCAGCAGACGCGCCGAAAACTTATCGCGCGCAAGTGCTGAGGGCGGTCAAGGAATTGTTTTGGAGTCGTAAGTTGGCGAAACGGTCCATATCGGAACTGATATTGGGCGCCAACCACTTTTGTAGGGGCTGCAAACGGCAAGACGACGTCACAATGCCCTTGCGTCATCATATTATGCCTGGTTTCGTTGATGACGAAGGTGCGGATGGCGAATCGTGGACGTTAGAATGGTTTTCAGGATGTCTGATCGCAAATTGCTTTGCTGGGAAATCGATCTCGCATCTTCGGTCCAGCATAGCAAAAGCTTTCAGGTGAAATGGTGAAAAAGATTAAAGCGAGATCAGAGAAAGTGCGCAGACTGCAGCAACAAGCCCGTGAAGCTGTTATCACCGGAGCTAAAAACCAACTACCTGGTTTCGGATACGTCGCACTTGCGTTTTGAAATGCTCTAAAGTTCTACAAATATGGTTTCTCTTATTGCGACCAATATGTGCAGTAACTTCGATGAATTGTGCATTTCTTCAAATATATATATATACCATTGTGACAAAAATTACTGACTCCGCGAAAGTTCCGAATAAATGAATAGAAGACTTGTCATGTTGCACAGAAAACCCTCGTTTAGTGAATTGTGATAAATTGGGAAGTTCTAAATGGGATTTTCCCTGCGGAACGCGCAAATTTACTTGGCTACAATCGCAATTGACAGCTTTTAACATAGACACGCGTGACGTAGCAGTGGAACAGAAATCTTGCGTGACGTAACAATGGAACAATTACGCATGGCTGTCGGGAAAAGTTGTGCGCGGCCGACATGCCAATTAATCTGTTTGTTTATTTACGCTGTCATGGTTTTATGTTATTTTTTAAAAGATGCCCTGAATGCGAACGTTTTCAAGCGTAACGAACAGTCAGAATTTATCTTTCAAGGCCAACCTTGCATGGACTCAAACTGCATCCACAACAAGATGGTTTATAAACGTCCACAACACTCGACGTAACTTTTCATATTCAGCTCGGACAACGCTAGCGTTCGATGACGAACACAAACACACATCCCCCTCCCCAATAAATTGTCCCAATTGTGCACAAAAAGCAAAGTATGCTAAAACTCCAGCCTATTTGCGCCCCAAGCAGAAAGGCACACGCGTAGGTCTACTTTTGTTGCTACGCAACGGCGTCCATTTTCGTACGGGCGATCTCCTGTAGAAGGAAAAAGGTTGTTTGATTTAAGCGACACGCAAATAAACTCCCTGACCTCGAGCTTCCTGGTAACGACGGTCAAGGCGGTGGGGTCGAGGTTGGACGCCGACAGGACTTCGTTCAGTTGCGCCTCCTTCTTCTCGAGCGAGTCGGCCAGCGCCGTCAGCTTCTTCTCCAGCAGGAGGTTCTTGAAGTTGCTCTTTTGCTCCACCTCGTGGATGGCTTTGACGAACTTTTTGTAGAGCTCGTCTCGTTCGGCTTGTGTCTGCACAGAAGAAACATTGCACGCTGCGGCAACGCGAACGTATACGACTTTTCGAGGCACGCTACAAGCTAAGCAGCTACTTTGGTTCAACACTGAGCTTGGGTTCAGGTCAGTACCGTCGCCACGGGGGGGGCTTTCAAATTTAAGAATGCAGAGCCCCCCATTTCAAAACTTTCTGGCGACGGTTCTAGTTCAGGTACTAATGGTCAGGGTGTTTTTCTACAGATGCAAACACTCGGTAGGCGCGGTGTTGAGCGCCCGATGCACCACGAACGGGAAGTGCGTTTTTTTATGCTTCTGTGTGATTTCTGCTAATCAGCTGGCAACAGGGGCGTGACCGCTGATGCAGACACCAGCAACATTTCCGTGCAGACTAGACGCTCAAACCAGGTCCGGTGCGTTCTTGTTCTGAATCCACACGAAGCGATTAAACGTGTATCGCGCTCAGCTCAGCTCTAAAAGGCTCGAAACAGGTGCAGCATGTGAACCTGTCGATGACAGCAGCCTCGGAACAAATCCGGAAACCGAATTGCGGCGTTGTTCAAGTTCTCGGGTCACGCTTGACGTCGCAAACCTCATATTTTAGTTTGCAGCAGCAGCAACGGCCGAATAAATGTTTGACCTGGGGCGCAGAACAATGGCGTAGCCAGCCCAAAAATTTGGGGGGGGGGCAAAATGTTTGATTTTGGGCGAATAACAATATTTTGTTGAGAAAAACGCCTCTCAAAGCACAAAATAACTATATTTCTAAAAATTTGCTGGGGGCAATGCCTCTTTGCCCCCCCTGGCTACGCCTGTGACGCAGAACAACGTGGCCTCAAACGCAACTCGCAAATGCTCCAATCAGAAGCAAGCAAGCCTGTTCGTTTCTCCGAAAGATGGAGTGTTTCGTTGCCACGAGCGACAAAGTTGCATTTAAAAAATGTAAGGTGCATTTTTTAAATTTTCGAACAAACAACCTTAACCGTATCTTCTCGCATTTTTAAACGCAACTTTATCGCAAGACCAAGAACGAGACATACACGCGTTTGAGACGAAACAAAGCGATTTGTTAGTTTCGTCGAGATGAAACACGGCAGTAACTTTGTAATAAGTTCACTCGATAGACAAGAAGTAAAATGTTTTCTCGGACTAGCGGAATATTTATTTCAAAATTTTCGCAAAAAGTAACCTTTTCGAAGCGCTGTTCCAGAACTTCATGCTCCCACTGCAAGCTCTTCATTTCTTTGTCCATCACCTTCAGTCTCGCTTTCGCACTCTGTTGCGAAACAAAAACGCGAGTTGTACATTCGTCTTGAGCAGGCAAAAGCGCGCCAGCGCTATCAATGTAAAGGTTGAGCGTTCGATTCCCGGTTGCGAGTGACAAAATGTTAACGATCGTTGCGAAACATTAACTTCTAACGCATGTGTGCGAAACAACGTCAATGCTTCCTTGTGAGTTGAGGTGGTTTGAAGATAAGGAACTGTAGCATATTTGTCCACCAGCTACATGCGACTGCAAATATCGACTGCAAATATCATCCGTGCAAATATCATCCAAATATCATCCGTATCGACTGCAAATATCATCCGTGCAAATATCATCCAAATATCATCCGTATCGACTGCAAATATCATCCGTGCAAATATCGACTGCAAATATCATCCATACATGCGACTACAAATATCATCCGTGCGTAGGTAGACCTGCGGGGGATTTTCGAGTTACACGAAGGACAAAAATCAGGTCAGAACCTGTCACTTTTTTTAATCTTTTTTGTTATCGATCTGATACGTTTCTGCGCAAGTGGAGCGATTGAAATCGCGTCCCGAGGGCGACCCGGCAAATCCCGCCGTGAAACAACGCTGCGTTTACAGCCGCTTGTCGCTGAAACAAAGGCTCCACCGACGACACGTTACCGACTGTTCAAATGTCGCTCGGTTAGCGAAACCACTCACCAATCGACCAATAAAAAACTTTAATTAAAAAATATATCGTCCAGTACCTCAAATCACAAAGATACAAACTACGCTGACCAGCCTTCGCCAACCTACCGCCAGGGACGCCTTGTCCTTCTCGTAATTGACCAGCTGCTTTCGCAAATCCTCCACGTCGTCTTTCGCTTTCTGCAGCGGTTCGACCAGCTTCTTGTTCTGCATCTGAATCTCGCCCATCTCCTTCTCCATGCGCTCTTCTTTCTTCTTCATCTCCTCGATTTGCTCCTGCACAGAAACGCCGCGTCGTCTGACGGAATATATTTGTGATATAACCAGCTGGGTTGCGGAGTCGGAGGTAAAATTTCCGACCTTTCCAAAACGTCCGACTCCTTAACGTGAAGTGAATGAAGTTTGGCGGTCAACAATTTTGTAGCAACTAGCAATCAATGGAAATCGTGGTGCACAGCAAGAATTCTCTGTTTCAGTAAAAGTTTCATAGGAAATTGTGCCATTTCAACAGGAATTCCCAACTAAACAGCGTGATACAAAAAATGATCCAGTTGGACTTCCGGAGTCGGAGTGAGACAAAAAAATCCGACTCCGACTCCTAGTGTTGTTAGGAATCCGACTCCGCAACCCTGGACATAACAGCGGGTCAAATGGGGGCCAATGTTGCCGTTAACTGCGAAAAGAGCGGAAAGCACGTTCTGGTCTCGGTTTGAGCGCAGAACGTTCGGTATTGAGTGTTGGTGACAATAGTTTTAAAATTGTGTGCTCTCGCCAGAAACGAGTCAAACAAATGAATACGAGCCACCGCAGCAGCAGCCAAAACTGTCCGATGAACAAGCAACGTTGGATGAAGACTTCACGGTCAACGGTATGTTTTACCCGTTGCGATGTGGCGTTTAACTCGCTCAGACGTTGATGCGCGGTTAGAGTCAGATTTTAACGCTTCGGTTTATCACAAACAAATGCGATTATAAGCACTATCAGCAGGGTTGCGATATCGGAGGCAAAATGGCCGACTCGGACTCCCAGTGTTGTTAGGAATCCGACTCCGGCTCCACCCAAAAACGTCCGACTCCTTATGACTCCGGCTCAGCGACCCTGATTATCACGAGCGCGAGTCTATCACGAAGAAATGTGATCAGCCTCATTACTAGCGCGAGCCAATCATGAAGGAACGCAATAGGATGTTTAACGTTTGGAAATGGAATCGACCCGCAGAAGTTTGGGTGAAAGAATAGGGAAGCCAGGGCGGCAACGAAATTCGTGTCCAGCTTCATTCTCACTTCAAGGCTGCTGAAAACTGTTTTTTAGGCCAAAACATTTTTCGCGCGGCACGTTGTCGACATGTTGTCACTTTAAACGCAGCGAGTTCTGATCAGAAGAAGAGTTGTCGACCGACCTGTTTGATGCGATCAGCAATGGAAAAAACAACTGAAAGGGAAATCACCTGAACCGATACAAACCAAAAAAGCAGATATGAGCAAAGCCACTCAGAGTAAATATTGCCGTCACAGCATTAACCCGCTTTCAGCGATCGTGAACTAATTGAAGGACAGGAAGATAAAAATTTAACTCGGTTTGCACAAAACACTAAATGTTTTTTGTGAAGGTGAGGGCAACAGCACTGACGCGAAGCGAAGGTGTTTTTCGAAGGAGAAAACCGGAACCGCGGTCCAGGCCCGTAGCCTCGGGGGGATCATGCGGGGACAGTGCACCCCAAGTTTTGTTGCGCCCAGAAAATTTTGTTTTGAACATATAATCAAAACAAGAATCTTTCATCACTAAAAACGTACATTTCTCTCCACGAGACATTAAAACTTGGTTACGGGTCTGTCGCGATGTAGGGCGGAGAGGAAAATGTCGTCAGAAAAACATTATTAACTTCTGTCCAAAATTAGAGTGTATTGCAAGACGGGTGGTGAAAGGTGCATTTGAATTATCGATGGTTTTCACAGAGTAACACTGGTAGAATGCTAAGTGTTTTGCTGATGAAGACGGTGCTTGAGAAAACCTCAGTAGAATGACGTGCGGCGTTGATTCAAGGTGAAAGGACTGGTGGCTTCAAACAGGAGCGTAGATATGGTTTGTCGCTACAAGTAAATTATTCCCAAACTTAGTTTTTGTCAGTCACAGAACGAAGTTTTTTTAATGACCGAAAAAAATTAAGTCAATTCTGTCATAAAGTCCGAAAAAAAATAAGTCAATTCGGTCAAAAAGTCCGAAAATCCAGACTAGTGAATACTGTTACGGCGATTTTTAATACTATTATGGGACAAATGACCGAAATGTCTCAGCGAAAAAAGTAATTCGCCAAGCAAACGACAAGAAGGAAACCTGGATGCTATTTGAAATCTTAAAACATCACAGTGATCTTCTTACTTCCCACATCCAAATGTTCCAAAAAGCTCAACCAAAGAGCACCCGTGCACAACAACAATGACCCAACATTACCTTGAGTGAGTTGATCAAAGCGAGGTTATTAAGGGTGATGTCGTTGTAGTAGTTCTTGATGTCGGAGAACGCCTTCTCGTGGTTTTTCATCAGCGCGTTGATCTGTCCGTTCTTCCGCTCCTCGATCTCGTGGATTTCGGTTTTCCGTCGAAGCTCGAGGTCGTCGCGGAGGACGCGCATCTTCTTCTCGTATTTCGCTTCGATTTCTGTCACGTGGTGCGCGTCATGGAAACGTCGAAGGAGCGGAAGATTTGAAAAAAGACACAGGAGATGGAAGAACTTGCTTACGTTTGCTTTACCTCGTCCAAAAATTACTTAATCGCAACAAACGCAATTTCGCGATTTTTGCGAAAGCGTGCGTGAATAATACACGATTGTGTCGTCATCGCACCGTGAGCGAAGATTGTCTAACGCAGTGCTTCTCTACCTCGTTCAGGTCGCGATCCAATTTTTCTGAAATTCTTTTTGCGCCTCACTATGAGATATTGCGCTAGAACAGCAACGGTAGCATTGGAATATGAAAAAAGAACGAAATGTACACAGCACATGCAATTTATTGTTTATGGAAAACTTGAGCTTGCTCATTAGATACCGTAACGTTTCTCAATCTAACGAATAGAAAATCGGATAATTTTCAAGAAACGTTTTGGTTGAAAACAGGAATATTTGTAGCATTGTGAAATGTTTTGCGCCCCTGCCTTGTCTGAACGAACTTCGCGCCCACTGAGTGGGAAGAGCTGGGGTTAACGTATGGCAGACCCGTGTAGAATTCCGTCGAAGAATAAGTTAAAATGGTGAGGTTTTGATAGATTTACAGGCACGCCGGAGGATGCATGAAAAAAGTAGGTGGAAAAACTGCGTGGGTTATCGTTGGACCGATAGGTTTTGGCAGATTTTCACACAAATGGAGCAAAACTTTGAATGCAAGCAAGACGCCCGAAATACATCTTCCGAGAAAAGGTTTGAAACAGATCGACAGTTGTTTCCGGTTGACAAACTTTTATTTCTTACGAATGTCTTCATTCACGTTTGTCAAACTAAAACCTTGTCCACTGCAACGTAACGCAAGTTAAAACAAGAAGCCTGATGCTGAATTGTTACATATATAGCAGTGAAAAGTAACAGGTTAGCCGTGATATGAAACAAACCTTTCGGTTGCGATGGTAACACGCGGCCCCAAAAATTATTATTGACGCGACTTTTCAACAGGATTGAAGCTTTGCAAACATTTGCGGTTGCAAAAAACACAACAAAAAGTAAAAATTTAGACAAAATTTATGGCCTGCAAAGTCCGTTTGCAATAGAAACAAGCCAATTGATAAAAACTGCTGCAGAGGCAATGCGTGCTTCGCAAAGCAAGTCATCTGGAACGGTTTAAGAACGTCACGTCATGCTCAACTGACCTTTCGCTTCCCTTTCGAAATTTTCTCTTAAAACGGTGACGTTCCCGTCGTGTTTCTGAAAAAGTAAAATGTTTGTGAAACTTCAAACATGTGAAAAGTAATTTTTTTAATTTGAATATTTCGAAAACAGCGGCTTCCTTCTTTCAGTGAAACAACATCCACACGAAACAAGGCACAAAAGTATATGTAAGCAAAAATTAATGATAGTTCTTTTTTCTGTTTTTATTTTGTTCAAACTGTATGCCATCGTTAGCAGTTGCACTACAGATGGCTTTGCTTAGCGCTGAACAAAAAAACGCGCATGTTGAACCTTAAAACTCTTATTGTTTCCGAAACAGCGTCAGCCGACAACATGCTTCACAGGGCTGCTGGATAGTACTTCCCGAGTAATATCGCTGGCGATGCAGGCATGCCTCCCTTCGTGAACGCATTATGTCACAGGAACTGTTTGCCGAAGGCGCTCAACAATTCTGGGTTAATCGTGAAAAGGCAAAAGAAAAAGCCTTGAAATGAAGTCCTCTCGTCGAAGACCTCTCCCACATGTTTTCAAAGAACCGCTCAATTATAATACCTCAAATTTCCAGGAATAAAGTAGAAAGCGACAAACGATTTCGCGTCCGACCTGATATTTTAATTTCTGAGTTCGAATCCTTATCGTTACCAAATATGCGACGAGGGGTCCTATAAATCACCGCTGAAATTACTCCCCCATCAACTTTCCAGCAATGTCGATTATTATTTTTATATTGCTGAACTATCGGTTTCGTTGCATCCTGAAACATCGGCATTTATTGCATTTTACACACTCGGTCTGTTGCTCTTTACTCCATATACAGAGTCATTCAGCGCAATCAGCAACGGAATTTACGCCGTGTATAAAATTTCAGACATAAATTTTCTCGTATGTTTTGGTCCAGAGTGCATGCGCTTTCATGCCTAATGGGCAAGAGGACAAGAAAAAGACAATGAACGCTCATTGTGCGAACAAACAACATTGTGCGCGTTTAGAAAACGCGAGATCGCTACAGGAAATTACAAACCAAGGGAAGCATCTGAAGACTGACATCGCAATCAATTCTAAGCTTTATAAAAGAGTTCACCAGCGTAGTGTGATGGTTTTTCGCTTAAATTCATTGACAGGAAAGACCAACTACGCAGAGAAGACTCTGACGATGCTAAACACACACTTGACACTTTTTAGAACCAAGTATGTACTTTCCACGATGGGTGTAATCAAGGAATCGATCAGCAAATTTTTAATAGGAAATCGATTTCACGTAAAATTACGCATCTTCAGTCCTTATTCAAATCGAATGTTTCAATCACTTAGCGTTTTTAGAACCAGTTTCAATCACTTAGCGTTCTTGAACAAGTTTGAAATGCCATTGCATTGCCTGCAATAATCTAGTACGATTACACTTAACTGGCATTGTGTGCCGCTCTAACTTGCAGATATTCACAAATCATGACCCGTATGTGGCACTAACCATGCGCAAGTCTTTGTCGGCGTATTCGTGTGCAAGTTCTTGTTCTTTGTTGGAGACTTTGAGGGCACGTTTGTCCTTGCGCAGCTCCGATTCCTGGGACCGATGTTCCTCCTGGGCTCGTTTCAGGGCAATCGAACTTTCCGTCTTCAGCTCCGAGATGTTGTTTTGGTGTTCGTAAAGCAAGTGCTTCACTTTTTGCTTGTAAACCTTTTGGAAGAAAAACAATCACCTTTGCTCGGCATAAGCGTCATTACGACAAAAGCAAATGTTTGCAAGTTTAGCAGAAAGGAAGAAACGTTGCTGTTGATGCGAAAGTGTCACATTTGCGTCATTCTATCAGCGCTGAGGAAATTGAGGTGAAACAAGGCCTCCTGAAGCAGGCCTTGGGTGAAGTCGGTTGCAACGTCAAAAAAACCGGTGAACCACAACTGAAAAAACATCCGGACCATTTTCCAAGTTAAATAAAAGGTAGAAACAACAAGAAGTGCTTCATTAAAAAGTTTAAACAAAAAAAGAAAGAATTGATCAAGAAGCTGGTTCTTTTTCGCTGAGACATTTCGGTCATTTATCTCACAGTAAAAACCAAAACTTGTCGTAACAGTGTACATTAGCCTACATTTTCAGACATGCTGACCGAAATGACCGAATTTTTTTCGGTCATTTCAACATTTCGGTCTACCACCGACAAAAACAGTCAAGAAGCACAGCGTGTAAACACAGAAAAATTGCAGCCGCTTTGGTAGATCTGCGAACGAAGAGAGGTGATGCGCGCAGGTACCTTGATTTCGATCTGATGCCTTTCCTCGGCGTCCTCCATTTCGCGATCCTTGTTACGAAGTTCCGCCTTCTTTTCGTCGAGCTGCCGCTTGGTAATTTCCCAAAAGGTGTTCACCTGCAGCAGGAAGTGTTATTTGCTGATGACTGGCACCGTGAGTAGCGGAAATGCATGGGGCGACAGTTGGCGGCATTTTCAGGCTATCAGCACCTTACAGAGGAGATATAACCGGTACCCAGTTGCGAACCCAAAATAAGTTTGCTAAAAAGAATTAATGACACATTAAAAATGTATTTCAAAAGGCATATTGAAAAATGTATCGGGCCGCGGTACCCCTCAGTATTGCAGATAGCCATTGGCATAGGGTACGAACAGATAAAAAAAACAAGCTTTTGCACGTCACAAAGATATCAGCTGGGAACTGAAGCCGTCACCTGCGCGACGGCTTTATTCATCAGTTAGTCGCAGCCCAGCCTTGCAAGATTACAGGTCGTGCGGCCAGATATCGGCAAAGAGCTTCGCTGTGTTGTAAGCCAGCTTACCTTGTCTCTTTCAAGCTGGAAATAATTTCTCTCTTCGCGTTCACGGTCAAGTTCTTCGCGCAGTCTTCCGATGTGTTCTTCCAACTACGGGGCAATAAAATTATAGAAAACGCAAAAACTTCCAGCAAGACCTGCATCCAAAAATTTTCCTCAAAGATTAAACCCAACCTGACGAGTACAACTCGTGGGATCATTTGCACAATCCATCATGCTACCAAAAAAAGCTGTTTTTCTAATCCACTTCTCAGAACATTTTGCAACTTTGTACTGCGGCAAAACAAAATGGAGCCAAAAAAGTGATAAATAATGTCACTTTCAGCGTGATGTTATCGAGGGCCCGTTAAATATAAAATCGCCATGAAACAGCAACAACTTTGTCATCAATCACAAACTAGTGCAGCATTAGCTTTCATTCACTTCACAAAGAGACTTAAGCGTATGACAGAGTAAAGAAACCCACTGTTCTTTTTGAAGTGAAATGTTTCCTTAAAATATAAGAGAGCAACCAGGTGAACAAAAATTTTCGATTTTCAGAAAACAAAAAAGATTTTCAATTAAGCTGAAAATCTACAATTTCTCACTTGCTCCTTGCTCATCTCCTCAGTTGACATTCCATCGATAACAGTTGGAGTTTTTGGTTTGGCAGACTTCTTCTTCCCTTTCTTCCCCTTTTTCCCTTTGCCTTTCTTAGGAGGCTGTCAAGAAAAGCCACAATGAAACTTTGCAGTAAAGTTGTTTTCATCTTAAAATACTCAGTAAAATAGACGAGAATTAAAAGAAACCACTATATTGCAATGGATTTTCAAACAGAAAAGGCTCTGGAGACATGGATTTTCAAACAGAAAAGGCTCTAGAGACATGGAAAGTCTTGGAAATCCCAGTTTTGAGTCAAGGTTACAGTCAAGACAATAAATTAAGAAATCTTGGAAATAGAACCTAGATACAGCTATAGCGACAATTCCTCTTTAAAGTATGTAAAAACTTATGGTTAAGAACTTTCTTCTCCAATCAATTACAGAAGTAAATTTCTCTAAAGATATTTTTCTCTAAAGATGTGGTAAGTTTATGTAGCTTAGAAATTCATATGAGAATGCTATACACCCACTACAACTCCTTTGTCACATTAGCAAGAAATCAGCTAGCATGCTCACCATGTCACAAAATCAATCACAATGCGATTTACTGATAACTTTACTTGCAAACCAAGAATTACACCAATTCAAAAAGATGGTTATTATAGGAAAGAAAAAAGTTTAATCAAGCTTAACACTTTGCTCAGAGACATCCAGTTCCTATCTAATTGAGAACAACCGATAGAATTGATAATATATACTAAAACGTAAAAATTGATAGACTATTGGAAGTAGTCTTAACTATTTACAGAAATATCTACATGCAGAAAACTTATAACCAAATTTTATTCCATACAACAAGAGAAAGAACATGCTTCTAGCAGATTATGAGCAATCAGTTGAAATTAATAATAATCAACAAGTGCAAGCACTGCCAAAAGTAACTATTCTTTTCATTACCAGTGGGTCAATGCACAGTACAGCACATCTATATGAAATGCACAACCTTTAGCTTAGACACAGCAGAGGGAGCAAAGGGGCTATTTTGCCGTTGCTTGCTTAACACCATGAGAGCCAGGGTACGATAATTCGTACCTTGAAATCTGGTTCAAAAGTTTTGAGCTAAAACAAACAAATTAATTAATTATCTGATTAACTACTTAATCAAATATTTTGTTTACTTTAGATCAGGGATCTCCAAACTATGGCCCGCAGGCCAGATGCAGCCTGCGAAGCACTTTAGTCAATGATAAAAAAATAATATACAATACTTACGAAAAATTTGTTGATTTGGTAGATTATAACATATCCCACAGCAATCACATTGTGCAAGACGTCCGGCCCTCAACATGTTCTGTATTACTTTGTGGGTCCTCAGACAAAAAAGTTTGGAGACCCCTGCTTTGGATCATAACTTTTGAACCAGAAAACTCAGCAGGTCATCCAAAGTATCGAAAGGCTCGGATTGTAGCCTAGTTTCCAATCAAAACTTCAGCGAAATACTACCATCTAACAGTTTGGGCCCAGGGCCAGGTAAATGGGCCAAGGTAGCCTGAAAGTCTTCCACTTATGACGTCACTCACAAAAATCAGCAGCCCCTAACCAAAAACATTTTTTTCATTGCAAAGTGCAAGACTTGCCAAGTCTTTTGAGCCTTTCAACAGCTCTCTACCGCTTTCAGCACCCGAGTTACGCTCACGCAAAGTCATGTGCGATCCAGTTGTTTTGGCACAAACCGCTTGATTTACACTAAACGTGAAAGTGTTAAATTCGAAACTTTGGCCCTCTATAATTTTGAGCTGGCTTTGCTACTGAGTTTGGGATTGTTTATTTTATGTTTCCAAACCCACACATAAAATATAACGAATGCATCTATGGCGGTACAAACAAAACACTTATGGTGCTAACAAGCTAGCTGCTCTATGCATATAAAGCCTTTGATACTTGTCAATTAATACTTCAGTATGGATTGGGCAACAGTTCTCCCTAAAGCAATGCTGTTTGTGGTTCAGCGGGAACAATTTTTGATAAAACTAAGTAAAACTTTGTTACTCTGGGTGTACTGGTGAATTGTGCATTTACATGTTATATGGAATCATAATGAGATGCATCCAAATTTAAGCAGGTAGAATAGTTGGCTTAACTTTGACACATAATCTGTTTGCACAGCTCTAATAAATGTAGATGGTATATACCTAAAGATTTCACATTTAGTGCTCATTAGTCTTCTAGTTCAATACATCTTTGCACTATCTTGTAAACTATGCAGGCTTCATAACTCAGTTAAACAATGTTGTGTTTAAAGCTGACATGTTTACAACAATGAAAACATGAACATTCCAAACAGAACATCCTTTGCAAGGTTTTTGTACCATGAATATTGGTAACCTTTCACTGTTAATTAGGCAGATGGATGTGCAGAAAAATCCATATTCGGAAGGCAAAATCACATTGACAAAAGACTATTAAAAAAATATCAGTTGTGTAAAAAAACTAGAAAATGGAAAGAACACGAATACTCGTTATGCTTCACTGGATGCCCATAACAAGATCGGTTATTGATCAAAACAGCAATTTACAGACACAAAGATAAATCACAACTCAACTTCTAACTGACAAGCATATTGAGATTATGTAATTTAGTTTTGCACTTAACATGTGTAGATTGTCATGCACATAGATTTTGTTAAATTTTTAAGATGTTTCATACATTGCCAGTGTACCAGCTAAAAAAGGACTAACTATAACAGGGTAGAATTCATGTGGGTGGACTTGTGAGCAGCAAAGTGTAGCAAGAAAATATAAATGGATGGGGCAACTGAGAATTCACAGCATATTATATAGGCTACTTTTTCACTGCAGTAACACTTTCTACTTTATTGTGAACTGAGTGCAGTTCTACAATTTTACGTGGGTTCTATGAGTTAATTCTTTTATAATTTAGTCTCATTTATACTTGGTTTCTATATATACTCCTTTCAGAATGCCAAGAGTGTTTTGCAGTGCCCATTTCTGCTTGTGCAGTGAAGGCTGCATTGATGGTGAGTCAACAACAACATCCCATTTCCTTGCACCCACCCTTCAATGCTAGGCATGAGGCTAGACAGGCTGCAAATACCATTTTTCAAGTCTTCAGTATAACCTGACTGGGAATTGAACCCAGTCTACCAGCTTTAACTACGTGTTCTCAACCAACTGTGCCACTAAGCCAATTAAATTTTTAAAAAGAAAAATTAATAATTTTTATAGCTGAAAAACTTCTGTGTTAACGCATGTAGACGGACAGAGCTTAGTGAAACACTGATGTTGTTTTCTGATCATTTGAAACAGTGATTTTCAACTTTTCAAGTCAATTCAAAAAACAGAAATCAACTTGCACACAAAACACTGGACAATAATATCTGACTTGCTACAACGAACACATTGGATTTGATACAGAAACGATGTCAAAGAAACCTTGACCACAGGCCTCCCACTGACAGAGATTGGTAATAAATTGCTATTCGTTGTTGTGTAATAATTTTAATGATGCATTTACTTATTTTCCCTTATCAATAGTGAATCTTGTTAATGGTGTCATTTTACATATGATTTTGTTAGAAGTGGCCCTCAAGTTTTCATGTTTTTCTTAAATAGCCTGCAGGTCAAACCTAGTTGGACCATGCTGCTGTACAAAGAAACTTGACATATGGCAAATCTTGATCTATTAAATTTAGAATTGGTTTTCAAGGCTGAAATACTGCAAAAATCAAAATCAGGAATTCATTGAAAACAGAAACAAATACGGCACAACAAAACAACTGATTTCATGATTTGTCCAAATAACTTATTCAAGATACACTTGAGTGCTTCTTTGGAATTGGGACTGCACTGGCATGTAAGAAGCAGTGAGTGAAAAGTGCAGAGAGTTATTGCTAAAATAGAAAAACTGCATATGAAGTGACATGTCTTCAAGCAAAATGTTTAGGTATTGGTGTGGTTGCTCTTTTTTTATTTTAATTGAGCTGCATCTCATCACATAGCTTAATGGCAAAAGTGATGGTCTGAACAAAACTCTATGACCACAAAAAACTCCTGGATTCTTCATTGTATGTCTGATTTCAAAGTTTTTAGCAAGATGGGTAAATTTACTCTCAAGTCTAGACCAAAACCATGAATGCTAGGAGGTTGTACTTGGGAAATGAACAACATAAGTTAAACCCAGCCCTCTGACTTGTTCTGTATGAGTTGCATGTTGCTTAATGGTTTTACTCAAAGTTTTTTTAAGGTTTGATCTTGCGGACCACAAACACAATTTGAGATAACACAACTACAGTATTTTATGTGAATACCGAGATGGCCACAAAGCAAGGCTTTTAGTGTATTTTGATGGTGGTAGTAAAACAAGTTTGTA